>ENA-ORDC01000980-ORDC01000980.1-marine-metagenome-genome-assembly--contig:-NODE-980-length-23655-cov-10.600263_pt1 | contig 23655 bp, 29 predicted proteins | sample MGYA00237783_ERZ508515 | MGnify/ENA primary metagenome ERZ508515 (study PRJEB26186, sample SAMN06268792) | marine metagenome | isolation source: Eden Landing Ponds, San Francisco, CA, USA | place... | reverse complement strand
TACGATCCGATGAACCGCTATGCGGCCGTCGACACGGACATCGCGGCCGTCGTCGAGGACACGGACCTGCCGCGCCGGCTGAAAACTCGCGTCTACGAGGCCATCGAGGACCGCGACGGCGTCACGGTCGAGCAGGCCGACGACATCGCCAAGGCCGTCGAGTCCCGGTATCTCGACACGCGCGTCGATCCGCTCGACCCCGTCGGGACGGTTTCGGCCCAGTCGATCGGGGAACCCGGCACCCAGATGTCGATCCCGGGTGACGAGAGAGTCATCGTTCGACGCGATGGCGAGACCGATGTGACCGAGATCGGCTCGCTCGTCGACGGTCTCGCGTCCGTACGAGAATCCACGACTGTCGAGGGCCACGAGGTCGTCTCTGCGCCCGAAGGGATGGAAGTCCCGTCACTTCGGGCAGACGAGCGCGTCGAGTGGAAACCACTCGAACAGGTAAGTCGTCACGAAGCCCCCGACGAGCTCCTCCGGTTCGAACTTGAATCCGGCCGGACGATCCGGGCGACGAAGGCACACTCGTTTGTCACACGGGAGGACAACGAGGTCATCCCTGTCGAAGGGAGTGATCTCGACGAAGGCGACTGGTTACCCGTCGTCCGTTCACTCGACGGTGACGGACAGGATTCCGTGGACCTTCGGGAGTATCTTCCTGCAAGTGACTACTGGTACACGTCGACCCTGACCGATGGTGGGACCGCGACGCTCCCCGGCGGTGAAGACCAGATCCGGAACAAACGCCAGGCGCTCGAAGCCGGCGAGATCGAGGAACACGCTGTCTATCCCGTCCAGGGAACGGTCGGACTACCCGAACGGTTCCCGCTCGACGAGGAAACCGGATTCTTCGTCGGGGCGTTCCTCGCCGAGGGGAACCTGACGGATCACTACGTTTCCATCTCGAACGTCGACGAGACGTTCCAGAATCGGGTCCGTGCGTTCGCGGAGCGCTTCGATCTCTCCGTCAACGAGTACGAGAACGACAGCGGATTCGCCACTGGCTACGACGTTCGCGTCAATGGAACCGTTCTTGCCGACTTCCTGCGAGAAGTCTGCACCATGGACGGCGAGAAGGCTGTCCCGGACTTCGCGTTCGGAGCAACCTCCTCGTTCGTCCGTGGACTTCTCTCGGGCTACTTCAGCGGGGACGGAAACGTTGGCAAAAACGCCGTCCGCGCCAGTTCTACATCCGACGAACTGATCGACGGTGTCACGCTCCTGTTGGCACGGTTCGACATCTACGCGACGTTCGGCACGCAAGACGACTCGAAGACGCTTCGGGTGCCCAAGAAGTCCGTTCCGGCGTTCGCAGATCGCGTTGGAATGGTGGGTGAGCGCGGTGACGAACTCGAGGATCTGGCGACCGACGTCGACACCGACGGCCCGGATACGACGGATCAGATCCCGAACTTCGGGGATTCGCTGAAACAGGCGGCCAAAGCGGCCGGAATTCCATCACGCCAGGTCAATAGCGCTCACAAGCGTCAGCGAGTCGGTCGCAACCGTCTGGTTTCGCTCGTCGAGCAGATCGACGAAGCGTCCGAGAAACGTCTCCCGCAACTGGGTGCACTCGAACGGGCAGTCGACGGCGATGTCGTCTGGGAACGGATCGAATCCATCCGGACCGTCGAACCCGAGAGCGGGTACGTATACGACTTCTCTGTGGCCGGTCTGGAGACGTTCACGACCGCGCAGGGCGTCGTGACTCACAACACGATGAACACCTTCCACTACGCGGGTGTCGCCGAGATCGACGTCACCCAGGGGCTACCGCGGCTCATCGAGCTGGTCGACGCCCGCAAGGAGCCCGACACGCCGATGATGACCGTCCATCTGGACGGCGAATACGCCACCGAGCGCGAGCGCGCCCACGAGGTCGTCTGGAAGATCGAGGCGACGCGCATCCTCGCGCTGGGCGACGTCTCGACGAACGTCGCGGACATGGCGGTCCAGGTCAACCTCAATCCCGACACGCTCGAGGAGCGCTGGCCGACGGCCGACAGCGTCGAGAGCGTCGCCGAGGAGATCGCAGCCACGATCGAGTCCCAGCTGGGCGTCGAAACCCAGCGCAAGGAGACGGTCATCCAGTTCGGCCCAGAGGAACCGTCCTACCGGGATCTCCTCCAGCTGGTCGAGGAGTTACGCGAGATCGTCTTCAAAGGGATCGAGGAAGTCTCCCGGGTCGTCATCCGCAAGGAGGAGATGGACGAGGACCACGAGAACGACGAGGAGTTCGTCCTCTACACCGAGGGGTCGGCCTTCGGCGACGTCCTCGGGATCGAGGGGGTCGACGCCTCGCGGACGACGTGTAACAACATCCACGAGATCTACAGCAATCTCGGGGTCGAGGCCGCACGCGAGTCGATCATCGAGGAGACGATGAACACCCTCGAGGAACAGGGGCTGGACGACGTGAACGTCCGTCACCTGATGCTGGTCGCCGACATCATGACCAACAACGGGGTCATCGAGTCGATCGGTCGCCACGGCATCTCCGGCAGCAAGGACTCCGTGCTCGCCCGGGCAGCCTTCGAGGTCACCGTCTCACACCTGCTGGACGCCGCCATCCACGGCGAGATCGACGCCCTCAACGGCGTCACGGAGAACGTCATCGTCGGCAAGCCGATCAAGCTCGGCACCGGCGACGTCAACCTCCGGATGGGCAGTCACACCGGCGGCGGCGCGGCCGACTGACCCGTGACCATCTCGCTGTCGGACGACGAGCGCCGGGCGATCGTCGTCGCCGAGGAGATCGCCGACGTCACGATCAGGGATTGTCTCATCGACGACGAGCACGACCGGATCGCCTTCGTCGTCAAGGCCGGCGAGGTCGGCAAGGCGATCGGTCGGGACGGCGAAACGGTCGCCCGGATCGAGGATCGACTCGGTCGGGACGTCACGCTGGTCGAGGATGCCCCCACTCCGGAGGGGTTCGTCGCCCACGCACTCGCGCCGGCCGCGGTCTACGACGTCACGATCGAGGAGCGCGACGGGGAACGCGTCGCTTTCGCCGATGTCGACGAGGCGGACACCGGCGCAGCGATCGGCACAGAGGGTCGGACGATCGAACTCGCCCGCCGACTTGCCGGCCGTCACTTCGAGATCGACGACATCCAGCTTGCGTGACGGGCTGGATTGCATGTAGGACGTATCTGAAAGCGTTGCCACTACGGTGGTGGTTTGAATCACTTTCGAGACGAATGGCCTACGCCAGCTGTGCGAACGCCAGATGGCCGTTGATCGATTCGATATAGGCCGAAACGACGTCGCCCTCTTGTGCGCCGGGGACGAAAATAGTGTAGTTGCCCTTCTCGGCGACACCGTCTCCCTTTCGGCCGGTGCCAACGATCTCGACCTCGTAGGTTTTGCCTTCCTCGACCGTGGGACGGTCAGTGTGGGTATTGCTCGTCGTGGTGCCGGTCTCGACCGGCCGGAAGGCCCCGCAGGCCTGACACCGGAGCATCTCGATGCCGTCCTCGCTCGTCAGGACTGTATCCGGCAGGCCACACTCCGAACACGTGACGAACTCCGTGACGTAGCGGTCGACCGCGGCGCTGAAGTCACCGGCGTCGAACGACCCGTTGTATCGGGCACGATCCTCGTCGAACTGGCCGCTGGTTCCCAGATCACGCTGGATCGAGCGATGGAGGTGTTCGGCCTCCCGCGAGAGGGCGTCGGCGATGTCCCGGAGGTTCGTGAGGCGAGTGAACGCTCCGTCAGTCTGGGCCTCGGGGTCTGGAACGGACAGCCGCTCGTCACCGTCTGCAGGCCGCTCAGGGAGCGATTCGTAGGCGCGATCGAGTGCCTGATCGTAGTTCATACCCACAATACGTTTTCCAGACGTAAGCCAACTCTGTGAGTCGTGATACACTCCAACACGCTCCCGGCTTGTTGTTCGCCGCCGAAGTTGTCAATAGAATTCAGTTCGACAGAACCTGCCGATAGAGGTCGACGAGATCGTCACCGATGGCGTCGAGTGTGAAGGCCTCGCTCCGCTCGGCGGCACGTTGGCCAAGTCGCTCGCGCAGTTCCGGATCGCGTAGCCGGTCGAGCGGGTCGGTGAAATCTTCGGACGCTTTCAGGCTGTCCTCGCCGTCTTCGAGCCACTCGAAGGTCGGGATGTCCCGGACGACTGGTGGGCGGCCACACGCCATCGCCTCCAGTAGCGCCATCCCTTCGTTCTCGTTTTTGGTCGGGAAAAAGAAGATGTCGCCGGCCGCAAACCCGCCACGGATGTCCTCGACGTAGCCGGTAAAGGTGCAGTTCTCGGGGGCGTTTTCGACGAGCCGCGTGGTCTCTTTGGAGCGGAGCAGTCGGTCCACGGGCCCGCCGCCGGTCGGGTTCAGATAGCCGAACCACGCGAAGTCGAGATCCGGCATGGCGCGGGCCGTCTCGACGAACGCTTCCAGTCCCTTCCGTGGGATGACGTGGCCGACGGTAAAGACGACCGGCGGGTCGAGGTCGTATCGATTCAGGTATTCTTCGCGAAGCGATTCGAAACCGGTCAGTCGATCAGGGTCGAAACCGTTCGAGAGGACCGTCGTCGGCGTGTCGGTGTAGGTCTCGATCACGTCCCGGTTGTGCTCGGAGGGACAGATCAGGTGATCAGCGAGGGAGTAGGCGTACTCGAGATAGGGACGCATCGGTCGGGCAAGCGCGTTCGAGAAGGCGAAACTCTCCCGGAAGTCCTCGGCTGTCTGGTGGGCATGAACCACGACGGGGACGTCCGCACGCTGGGCCCGCTTCGCGTAGTAGATCGACCGCGGCCCCATGTTGTTGAGGTGGAGGATGTCGGCGTCCAGGACGGGTTCGATCGTGTACTCGATGTCGCGGGCGTCGAGCATCTTCCGCTGGTTTTGGACCGACTGGGCGTGGCCGCCGGTGATGACGCCCTCCCATTCGAAGTAATGGCTGATCAACACACGTACCGGGGTCTCACACCCGAGCGTCCAGTAGTTTCCGGAATCGACGCGGGCCCACGGTGGCGGCTCCGCCGCATGTCACACGATACCGGGAATCGCGGATCACTTAATCGTGCGCCGCTCGTAGGAACGGTATGAGTGAAAATTCAGGGCGACGGAACCTCCGTATGCCCGACAGCAACGAAGTGTTCGCAGTCGTGACCGAACACCTCGGTGGGAACCACGTCCGGTTGCGGTGTGCGGACGGCGAGACGCGGATGGGACGGATCCCTGGCCGTATGAAGTACCGCGTCTGGATCGAAGAGGACGACGTCGTCATCGCCGAGCCGTGGGACTGGCAGGACGAGAAGGCGACCATCGAATGGCGCTACGACAACCAGGACGCCGACCAGCTGCGACGCGAAGGCCACATCGAGTGACCCGCTCGTCGGCGTGAGGATGGGACGACGGTAGGGTTTTCCGCCACTTCTTCACCGGGGTAGCAGCGTCGAGACCCGCGCGTTCTCCTTGAGGCGGAGCCCTGCTCCACCGACCGTGAGCGGCATCCGCGGCAGTTCCGCAATCCGGAGCGTCGGATGACTCGCCCCACGTTCGACGATCTCGGTCCGTGGCTGGAGGAGTGCCGTCTCCGAGAGGGATTCGTTGTACTCGATCAGGTAGGTTCCCGCGTCGAGATGCCACCACTGGTAGTCGTCGTCCTCGTCGCGCCAAACTCGGGGATGAGGGTCCAGGTCCGCCGGTTGTAGTTCGCCACCGCCGAAGTCGACCCGTCCCGGCGTCTCGACGGTATAGATCTCCGTCACGGTGAGGTCGACACCCCCGTCCTCATGCACTTGCGTCGGTTCATGGACGATGCCTTCGACGTTGTCGACGAGTTCGCTCATATGTGGCCGTACTTTCGGTGCGGACAAAAAGCATCCAGCTTCAGGGACACACCTGTCCCGCAAACCGGAAAACTGGACACCACGGCAGAAGTTCTATGCTTCTCCCCCAGCTATGCGTGTCACTGACCATGGACGTGTTACTTCTCGGCGCGAGCGGGCGGATCGGACAGCGAATCGCGGCGGAACTGCTCGATCGAGGCCACTCCGTCACGGGCGTCTCCCGGAGCGGCGATGTCGATGCAATCGACGATCCGGCGTTCGTCGCCGTTGCGGGCGACGCGACCGACCCCGACGACATCGCGAAACTCGCGACCGGCCACGACGCCGTCGCGTCCGCGCTCGGTCCCGACGAGGACACGCCACCGGACGTGCTCGTCGACATGATGGACGCCGTCATAGACGGGATGGAACGCGCCTCAGTCGAGCGACTCGTCTGGACGGGTGGCGCTGGCGGGCTGCATGTCGGCCCGGAGACGCGACTCGTCGACACCGAGGAGTTCCCCGAGGAATGGGAGCCGGTCGCCCGGGCGGCGATCGACGCCTACGAGGTACTCGCGTCGGCCGAGGACCTCGTCTGGACCTACGTCGCACCCGCCGCGCTGATCGAACCCGGCGAGCGGACCGGCGAGTACCGCACCGCCGAGGGCGAACTCGTCGCCGACGAGGACGGCGACAGCTACATCTCGATGGAAGACTTCGCCGTCGCGTTCGTCGACGAACTCGAATCCGGGGATGCCGTCCACACTTATCTGGGGACCGGGTACTGAACGTTCGAGCGATTTGACCAATGACACGACGTGAATCACCGCCCGTAGAAAGCAACGAAGAGGGAGAGCACATCCCGAATCTGGATATTCGCCTTCCGGAATTTATAGCCGAGCGTACCGGTGGTGATCCCGACGACTATGATTATCCCGTCGGGACGTATCCGATCTCGGACCTTGAAGAGCAAGAACTAGAACCGGTTGAATAATCCAAGCTGTTTTCTCAAGGACCGCGACTGTGGTACCGCTGTTTCGAGAGAGAATTTCGATGCTCGAACCCGTACACATCTCGAAGAATCATCCGCTTCCTTCCAAAAACAATCCAGAAATACCGGGGCACGTTGGGTTTTCTGGCTCTGAGCGTTCCCATCTAAGCCAGGGGTGGGATTTGAACCCACGCATTCTCGATTACAAGTCGAGTGCTTGAACCACCCAAGCTCCCCTGGCGCAGTCGGTAGTTATTCCTACCCCTTTGAAGGCGTATCGCTTTCGATCGACTTCTCGACGGTCACGCGGTGTGGGTCGTACCCACGGGCTCGGTAGAATTCCCGGGCGGCCTCGTTGTCGGCCAGGACGTCGAGCACGACGACAGTTGCGCCTTCCTCCCGTAGCGCTGTCTCGGCTTCCGCAAGGAGTTTCGTGCCGATGCCTTCATCGCGCCGGGCAGGTACGACGTAGAGATTCTCGATCAGCCCGCGCAGTTCCGTCCGTTCGAGTGTGCCTGACTCGACGGTAAACATCACGAAGCCGATGGTGCGGTCGGCTTCACGGGCGATCCGAATCCGGCCGGTCACGACGTGGCGACTGATCGACTCGCGGATCCGTCCTCGGTTCGGGGCTGTCGCGAGGTGGGAGCCGTACGCGCGTTGGCCCTCGGCGAGGTCTACCCACAGATCCGCGAGCGCGTCGACGGCACTCATCGACGGGGTTTCGATACGCACACCTGCAGTCAGGTCCCGACGAGTATGGATGTTGTGCCCGGTCGGACGCCGCCCGAAGTCACTGCCTCTCAGACCGTGTATTGCGACTCGGGTAGCTGAATGTATCGGTCACCGCGATAGGACCAGCGTTTGCGTCGGTAGCGAAGATAGACGTCGATCCCGCTGATTCCCGCCGCAATCGCCTGTCGCTTACGTGAGCCCGTCCGCTCGAGCATCCGCCGAATCGTCCTGAAGTGCCGATCCCAGTCCGCCGGTCCCATCCCGCGAACCAGGTCAGCGAACGTGACGTTTCGGCGCATCTCCGGACCGAGCACGTCCTTCCAGGCCGCATTGTACTGTCCCAGATCGTCTGTGGCTGCGAGCTCCCCCGCGATCTTCCCTGTCCGGATCGCGACGTGATCGCCGCCTTCGTGGAACGCGGAGGTTGCCCCCATCGCGCCACCGACGACCGCCACGTTCGCGCCGGTCGGCGACTCGACGGGTCGGGTCGAGGAGATCGGATAGGCTTCGGTGCCGGATTGCTTGCCCCGATCTTCCACGATCGGGAAGTCTTCCAGATCGTAGTCGGGGAACTCCTGTTCGAGCAGCCGGCGGATATAGACACGGCCCGGCGGAATGCTCTCGTCGTCCGGTTCGAGTAAGGCATAGTCGTCTCTGTCCTCGACGTCGTCGATGTCCATCCCGATGGGCATCGTCAGGCCGATCCGGGCGACGTAATCGTCGTTCGGGAAGATCCAGGGATAGGCAGTGTGGCCGGGCATGACCCCCCACCAGAACTCGATGTGGTCCGGGTCGAACAGCTCTGCGGGCATGCGACGGTGTTCCTGGTAGGCGATGTGATTCGCCCGGTCCGGCGAGAGGTACTGGCCCGCACTCTCGCCGTCCGGCAGGAACTGATCCAGAACGTCGAGGGTAACGGTCCGTTGTGGGCCGTCAGCCAGCACCAGCGCGTCGGCCTCGAGTGTCCCGCCGCCAGCCAGCGAGAGCGTATGCGTGGGGGATGATCCTGAGAGCTCAGTTTCCACGCCGGTGACACTCGTTCCGACCCGATAGTCGGCACCCGCGTCCTCGGCACGTTGCCGGAGCCAGTCGTCGAACCGGGCTCGATGGACGGTGAAGCCGAAGCCGTCGTAGGATCCGTCGAGACCGGTGTCGGCGATCGTGACCGATTCTTTGGGGCCATGAAAGGTCGCGCCGTCGAGCTCGCTGAGGATGACGTCTTCGGGGATATCGGCCGGATCCTCGTCCATGATGTCGACCCAGTAGTCGAGAATGCCAGCAGCATCCGTCGAGTCCGGACCGAGTTCGTCGTTTCTGTCCGTCCGCGGGACTCCCTTCTCGAAAAGTGTGACGTCGGCACCAGCCATTGCCGCCGCTCGGGCGGCGGCGGCGCCGCCCGGACCACCGCCGACGACTGCGACGTCTGTCCGCTCCATACCGCAACCCTGACCCGGTGCATCTTAAAGGTCCTGTCCTCGGTTCGGACCAGCCGTCGCCGTTACTGTTGCACCCGGGCCGGGGTTTCGAGTGTCCGGCCACAGTCGACGACCGGTGACAGACACGCCTCGGCCATGGTCGATACCGCTGAGACGGTTGTCTCCTTTCGGACGGTCGCCCACTGGTCGTCGATCCGTCCTGTGAGTGCCTCGAACTCGTCGCTGTCGGCAAGGCGGCGGGTATCGAGCGTCGATTCCAGTCGGGCGCGCCGCGTGAGCAGTCCAAAGAGGGTCCGCACCGACTCGGGCACCTCACGACGCGCAGACAACCGGTCGACGACGGCCCGGAGCTCGGCGCGCTCGATCGGCTTCGTGACGTACTCGTCGATCGGGAACGTTGCGACGGCTGGCTCCGGGTCCCGACCAGTAACCATGGCAACCGTCCCCTGGAACCCCTCTGCTTGGAGGCGACGAGCGACGACCTTGCCATCTATGCCTGGCAAGTCACGGTCCAGCAACACGACGTCGACGGTCTCGTCCGCGCTCTGGACGGCTAATTCCCCACTTTCGACCGTCTTGACGTCGTCGTCCGCAAGCCAGACACGGAACAGACTCCGCAGATCCGGATCGTCTTCGACGACGAGAATCGACACTGGGCCAGCCATTTCGATTCACTCTCTGGGTGGAAAGACCGTATATACACTCGACTGTTCGAACCGTTCAGGACCGTTTAATCCCCGGACAGCACGCTTCTCGACTTCTATGCCACGAACGAGTGACCGACTCTCTGTCTGCTCCGGCCAGGGCGGAGAAGTGCGTCGAGCGGCCACCCGCGCGCCACGGGGGCGGTGGCGTCGAGCCCCGGACGCTTTTGCCGTTCGGGTCCCAGTCCTGAGGCATGCTTGACTCTGAGGAAAGCACTCAACGGAGGCGCGAGTGTGCGCACTGAGAGCCCCGACGTCCTCGTCTTCCGTGAGAAGCCCCACGGGATCCCGGGCGCAGAATACGCCGAGGCGCTCCGACAGCGACTGCCTGCGTCTGTGAGTGTCCGGATCGCTCAGACGCCGGCCGAGGAGCGGGCGGCGATCACCGACGCGTCGGTCGTCTCGGGCGGGCACTTCCGGGAGGAACTGCTGGAGCGGGCCCAGGCGCTCGAACTCTTCGCTTGTATGTACGCCGGCTATGAACACCTCCCCCTGGAGACGCTTGCCGAGCGGGACGTCGCCGTCACCAACGCCGCCGGCGTCCACGGCCCCAACATCGCCGAGCACGTCATCGGCGCGTTTCTTTCCTTCGCCCGGAACTTCAATCGCGCCCGTCGCCAGCAGGACCGTCACGAGTGGCGGCATTTCCAGTCCTCGGAGCTCTCCGGGAGTCGGGTCGCCATCGTCGGGATGGGCGCGATCGGGCGGACGATCGTCGAACGGCTGTCCGGCTTCGACGTGACGACGGTTGGCGTCCGGTACAGTCCCGAGAAGGGCGGGCCGACCGACGAAGTCTACGGACTCGACGAGATCCACGAGGCCCTCGTCGACGCTGAGTACGTCGCTGTCGCCAGTCCGCTGACCGAGGAAACGCGGGGGCTGATCGGCCGTGACGAACTCCAGACGCTCCCGCCGTCGGCGGTACTCGTCAACGTCGCCCGGGGACCGATCGTGGACACGGACGCACTCCTCTCCGCACTCCGTCAGAACCACCTCCGCGGCGCAGCCCTGGACGTGACTGACCCCGAACCACTGCCGAACGACCATCCGCTGTGGGACTTCGAGAACGTGCTCATCACGCCCCACGTCTCCGGTCATACGCCCGAATACTACGAGCGGCTGGCCGACATCGTCGCGCCGAACGTCGAGACAATCCTGGCCGACGGTGATCGCGACGAACTCGAAAACAGGGTCGCCTGAGGGGCGTCGTCATTCGGCTAGGGTCGCTCTCTACGCAACTCGGTGCCTCGGCCGTCCACGTAGCGATCACGGACGGCCAATGCGCCGAAGACGACGAGGACGGCGAGTCCGAACCAGGCCAGGACAGCGTCGACGTCGGCCCCAGCGATCTGCCCGTTCGGGCCGAACCGGTTGAGCAGACCAACCCCGAGGAGCACGAGGAGTGCACCCAGGAACCGCACCCGTCCCGTGATCCGGACGGACCGTTCCTCGCGAAACCACAGATACAGGCTCGTCCCGCCGTAGATCGCGCCGAAATACGCGAGGACGACGGCACCCAACACGACGGGATCGTCCAGATCGGTGAACAGCGAGACCGCGACCAACCCGGCGGTCGCAATCGCCCCGATGACAAACCGGACGCGTTGACGATCGGCCATAGTCCACCTGCGGGCGGTGTCTACGAAGGCGTTGTGGTCCGGAGTCGCCGTTCGAGCCATCTCGCGTGTCAGGTGGGCCGACTGCTTCGGTAGCCGTCCTGTGCTTCCAGGAGCCAGTAGCCGAGGAGGACGACGACACCCAGGCCGGCCATCACTGCATCAGTCGGCACGCCCTGGATGGTCCAGTCGGGCCCCAGCGCACCGACGACCCCGAGGACGATCCATGCGGCGAGTGCCCACAGGAATCGCCAGCGTGAGGGTACCGGCACGGTACCAGCCTCGCCACGCCAGGCAAAATATGCGTGGGCACCCCCGAAGATCAGTGCGTGATAGCACAGATACACGAAGACGAGCAGCGAACCGTCGAGTGCCGGGAACAGCCATCCTGAGACGACGAGTAGCGACAACGCCGCCAGGACAGAACCGAGGTGAACGAGCGTTTCACGGGAGACCATGCCCAGCATGTGCGGGGACGGGTGAAGTGTCTTCCGCCTGAGATTTCCCGTCTCAAACGTAGCCTTTCTCGACGAGCAACTCGCCGTTGAGGATGCTCGCGCCGGCCGCGCCGCGGAGGGTGTTGTGCGCGAGGGTATTGAACTGGATTCCGGTCTCGGTTTCCTGGATCCCGCCGACGCTGATCTGCATCCCGTCCTCGCGGTTGCGATCGAGTCGGGGCTGCGGACGGTCGGGTTCCTCGAAGACCTTGATCAGCGGATCAGGCGAACTGTGGAGGTTCGCGGAGGGGTACGCCGCCATCGCTTCGGCGGCTTCTTCGACGCTGACAGCCCCGTCCAGGTCCGCCCAGACGTTCTCCAGATGGCCGTCGAGGGTCGGGATCCGGTTGCACGAAGCAGCGACGTCAGCATCCAACCACTCCACCTCGCTGCCGTCGAACTCGCCGAGGAGCTTCCGGGATTCGGTTTCCATCTTCGTTTCCTCGCCGCCGATGTGCGGGATGGCGTTGTCGATGATCTCCATCGAGGTGACCCCCGAGTAGCCGGCCCCGGAGACAGCCTGCAGCGTCGAGACGTCGACGCGCTCGACGCCGAAGGCTTCATCCAGCGCAGCCAGCGGCGGGACCATCGTGATCGTCGAGCAGTTGGGGTTCTTCAGGAGTGCGCCGTCCCACCCGCGTTGCTCGCGCTGGACGTCGAGGAGTTCGACGTGATCGGGGTTGACCTCGGGGATCGTGAGCGGCACGTCCGGGTCCGTCCGGAAGTTCGAGGAGTTCGAGGAGACGACGTAGCCCGCCTCGGCGAAGTCAGGCTCGACCGCTTCGCCCACTGCGGAGGGCAACGACGAGAACAGCAGATCGATGTCGTCGGGAACGGCCGCGGGCTCGGTCGCCCGGACGGTCATCTCGCCGATATGATCGGGGATCGGTGTGTCGATGCGCCATTTGGCAGCCTCGCGATACGACGTGCCGGCACTGTTTTCACTCGCAGTCAGTGCGGCGATCTCGAAGTCCGGATGCGGGTCGAGTAGCTGGACGAGTCGCTGACCCACAGCCCCTGTCGCACCCAGAATTCCGACGGTTACTGGCATGACTGGAGGATTGGGCGAGGACGAGTCAAAACTGTTTGGATCGCCGGTGGGCCGGTTGCCACCGGCCAGCCACATACATCGACCCGAACATAAATCTATTTGCACGTTCCCTTGATTGGTCTCCGTATGACTGATCGTCCCCTCCAACGATCACGCGTGCTTTCGGCCCGTGCGTCACTCATCGAATACGGTAGTGTGGCAGTCCTGCTGGCTGCCGTCGTCGTTGTGGGCACGGTGTTGCGGAGAGTACTCAGCCAGCTTATGCATGTCCCGCCGACCAACGATCCCATCATCGGTCCAGGAGGCGCGTTCACCGGACACATCCTCCTGGCGGTCGTCTACACCGTTCTCGTCATGCTCGTGGTCGGTGTCAGCTACGTGCTGATCCGTGACTGGGCTGATCGGCTCGACCGGATCGCCGGCTCCGATCTGCTCACGATCGCCGGGACGATCGGCGCGGCCGCGTTCGTCATCGCGTACCTCGCGATCGAGTTGATACAGCAGTCGGTCACGCCGATCGCCGTCTATCTTGCCGGCCCCGCCACAATGGGCGTCCTCGCGGTCGGATATATACAGTATCGCGACGTGACCGTCCAAAGGGCGCTTCCGGGTTCTGACGCACTGCCGACTGTTCTGGGCGTCGCCGTTGTCGCCGTCATCGCCGGGGGTGGCGTCCTGTTCGGTGTGGGGACTGGCCGAGACATGGGGTTCGAGTGGTTTTTCGAGCCTCGGATCGGCCCGATCGAGATACTTCGAAGCGTCGTCGTCACCGGTGTGCTCGTCGGTGTAGGGTACGCACTCCTCTATAACGCTGCGATCCAGGGGCGATTGGCTGGGGTGACGGGACCTGCTCAGGCTGTGGCGGCGGTGACAGTACTCCTGCCCGTCCGCGCCTGGGCCGGGGCCAAAATATCCTCGCTCACTGCCGCAGGACAGCGGGCGATGTCGTCGGTGCCGCTCGCTCAATCGCTCGGCAGAGCGATCGCAGCGGTGATCGTCGGTGTCATGGCCGCGTGGCTGTTCGCACGCAGTGTGGAGATCGTCCAGTCGCGGGTGGACGGGAGGGTAACTCCGTTGTATTCGGGGATCGCCGCAGTCGCAGTGGTCTCGATCGCGGCTGTAATCACAACCCTCGTCCGGGGCTATCCGGCTGTCGGCGCTTTACCGATAGTCACCCTCGCAGCTGTCCCGGCTGCCGCGGCGATCAGCTACGAACGAACGGAGTCCGTTTGGGTGCCGGGACTCGCCTTCGGTGCGTATTTCGTTCTCATCGATTCAGCGATCGGTCAGTACCTTTTCGCAGTGATTCACTGACCGAGACGAGGTGTGTCTGTGATACCTGCCGGACTGGGCCACGCCTGTGCTGTCTATCAATACTGCTGGACTGACGATCGCCGCCGAGAGCACGGCCCGACCGAGAGAAAACAGTGTCGAGAGACGACGATCAGGCTTCGACGGCCGAGCCCTGCTTGTGGGTGACGTAGCCGGCGATGCGGTTGCGCACGCCCTTCGATTCGATGTTGGTGAGTTCCTCGACGACGTCCTTGTTGTGCTCGAAGTCCGCCGAGAACGCCCGCGGATATCGCTCCAGCAGGATCGTCCCGGTCTTTTTGACGTATGCGGGTTTGATTGCCATGTAGTCCCGTTACCGACTCGGGGCCTAAAAGGATTCGAATCGCCGGTCTAACGCCGGCAGATCGACAGCCGTCTCCAGGCGCTGCCAGGCGACCTGCTCGCGCTCGCCGCCACACCGTTCGATAACGTCCGCGAAATAGGCTAGCCGCGCTGCGAGGCGGTCGTCGTCGTAGGCCGGGACGCCGAGCCGGGAGGCTGCGACCGTTGCCTCGATCACTGCCGCATATCCTCGATTCGTCGTCGTTACCGTTTCGTGTTCGACCCCGGATTCGACCGGTTCGAGCGCCCATTCGACCCATTCGGTTCCGTCCTCACTCCCGGTTTCGATCTCTTCGACCGCCACGCGCGCCCAGGCGTCGGCACTCGACAGGATCGGTTCGTCCGTTTCTCGGACTGTCAGGGCGGCCTCGACGAAGTCCGCCGGATCCCGAGTGAACTGGACGTGGGCCTCACCAACCCGCTCGAAGTTCCGGCGCGTCCGCGTTTGTCCCCAGGTCGTCGCGGTGACCGGCTCGCCGGCCGACAGCCCCAGCGCGGCAACGTTGTACGATCCATCGGGCCCGCGCGTCGTCACGACTGACTCGGTGATCCCCCGGAGGTCGACGGGCCACCCGTCACTCATATCTCAGCCCCCCGTTCGAGGGCGACGAACAGCCCGCCGGCCAGAATGTCCGCTGTCGTCCCCGGGTTGATCCCCTCGGCGAGTAGTTCCTCGGCGAGCGTCTCGGGGTCGATTCGCCCCTCTCGGGCGGCTTCAGCACGCTCACGGACCTCGCGAGCCGTCTCCGCGCCGTCGTTGATCGCGACGAAGGTGTCGGGCTCGGCCGCAAGCATTTCGAGAAACACATCGGCGGCGCGATCAGGCAGCGGTCCGTCCCCTGCCGTGAGGCGATCCGCAGCGTCGAAAGTCCGTTCGAACCCGCTCGTCCACTCGCGGGCGATGCCGTCGTGATCGGTCGAGCGAGCCAGCACGTCGTACAGTGACAGGCCACGCTCTCGGATTTCAGGGACCGCATCGCTCCCACGACGGACGTCTAGAGCGTCCATGTCGTCGGGTGGGTCGGCGACAGCGACGTCGACGTGCTCGAAGGCACGGTAGAACCCGGCGGCGTCCTCGGTGCCGGTCCCCTCGGCGATCGTGGTCGCCCCCTCCGGCGTCAACCGGCCGAGTCCGGCGGCCCGGACCAGGGGGGCGAGCAACAACAACCCGCCGAACTGGGTGTTGCCGCCGGACTGGTCGCTCATGCCCGCGACCGCCTGCTCGAAGGCTACCCCGATCGGCGGCCCGTCGGGATCGGCCAGGTCCCGGAGCCCCTCACTCGCGCCCACGGCCCCAGCGAGAAAGTGCTCGAATCGGAGGTCGTCGTGATCGCGGTGGCGGTCGACGTTGCCCGGCTTGGGCGTCGTTGCCACTTCCAGCAACAATGCGAGTTCGGCCTGTTGGGCGATGGTTCGTGTCATTGTGTGGCTTCCCCTGTCGCTGTCTCGTCCGATTCGAACCACCCTTCAGTCGCGTTTCGGACTCGTTTGAGCACGGCGGGGCGGTCGCTTGGCCGACCGACACTGACGGCGTCCGCGCCGCAGGCGAGGTACTCGCGGACCGTCTTCCGGTCGCGGACGCCGTTGTTGGCGATGACGAAGCAATCTGTCGCCGCCACGACCTCTGCGACGACGCCTTCGCTGTCCATCGCGTCGACGTGGACGGCGTCCGCTCCCGCCGTTTCGATCTGCCGGGCGACGGCCGGGAGGTCGACGCCGTCTACTTCGGCCCGGACTTTTACGCTGACGGTCGCGCCGGCATCGGCCGCGGTCTCGACCTGATTGGCGAGTCGATCCGGCTCGGCCAGCAACGCCTCTCCCGCCCCTGTCTCGCACATCTCCTCTTGTCGACAGTGGGCGTTGATCTCACAGATCGCGCTGTGGTCGGCACAGCTCTCCGCGATCCGTTCGAGCGGATCGCGGGACGCACTCCTGACGTTCAGCCCGGCGACGAGCGGCTCGTCGGCGAGCCGATTCAGTTGGTTCTCGGCGAACGCGAACGGATCTGCGGGCAGGAACTCCTCGCGGTCGCGGTCTTCGACCATCTTGCGGGCGGCCGCCCGCGTCGGCTCGTCGATCGCCAATCCGCCGAGGAACGCCGCGCCGACGTGCGGGATGGTTGCTTTTGCCCACTCGACATCTGACTCGCCACTCAGGCTGGCGGCGGCGACCCGTGGCTCGAACGGCAGGGGCTCGACACCACTCACGCCACCACCTCCAGGGCTTCCCGGACGGCCCGGGCGACTCGGGCGGCGTCCTCGTCGGTGTCGAGCGTCGTGTCCGTGCGGACTGTCGGCCGGTCGAGATCGGTCCCGTCAGCCTCGTCGAGGACGAACCCGTCCACGAATGGATACGCTGCCGCGACCCCAGCTGTCGAGGGATCGTACCCTTCCGCGGCCATGAGTTTCGCCGCTGGACCGGAGAAGGCCTGATCCTCGACGAACGGCGAGACGGCGACGACGGCCGTCTCGTCGAGGGCGGCGGCGATGTCGTCGATGGCAGTCATCGGCCCGATGCTCGTGATCGGGTTCGACGGGCCGATCACGACCGGGGCGGAAAGGGCATCGAGGACCGCGTCGGTCGCCGCCGCGTCTTCCGCGCCACGAAATTCGACTGCATCGACCGCGGGTTCGCCCTCGCGGGCTACCCAGAACTCCTGGAAGTGCATCGGCCCGTCGGGCGTGTGGACGATTGAAGCGACGGGGTCGTCGCTCATCGGCAGGATCTCGCGGTCGATTCCGAGGGCGTCGCCGAGAATTCGCGTTGCCTCCGTGAGTGTGTGCCCTTCGTCGAGGAGACTCGTCCGGGTGACGTGGATCGCCCGATCGCGGTCGCCGATGTGCATGAACTCGCCGACGGCCGAGTAGCGTCGCCAGTCGGCGAGGTCGCGGCCGGCAGTCTGGCGCTCGTCGGGGAGATATCGCGGGCCGCCATCCAATCCCGCCCGCTCACTCAGCCTTCGGACGTATTCGTGGGTCTCAGCCGTGTCGCCGTCGATCCCCCACCAGGTGTCCGTATCGAGGATCTCTCCCGCCTGAAAGAGACACGTATCGACGTCGGGGCAGACCAGCAGGCCGCCCAGTTCGACGTCGTCGCCCGTGTTCGCGACGACAGTCGTCTCCGACGGCGGAAACACGTCGTCGGCACCGGCGAGCAGCTTCGGGGTTCCCGTCCCGCCGGCGAGAAACGTGACCATATCGACCGTTGCGTCCAGGACACTCATAAGGGTGTGTCTTCACCCCGACTCCTCCTGACATCGACCCACGTTTCAAACCTGAGAATTGGAGGTATAGACTCAAGACTCTGGGTCGCAGTTCATTGCATATGGATGACGCGTATCGGTTCGCGCCGGCCGCCCCCGATGAAGAATACGTCCACGGGGCGGCTGCGCCGGGGTGGCACTCGGCTGCCGATCAGGCGGTAGCTGTCTCAGCCTGGATCGAGTTCATGCGAGACCGGGGAATCCGACGAGTCTGTTGTCTGTTGCCAGGTGCCGATGCTGATGGCTGTGGGTACAATCTCGAAGAGTATAGGGCTGCCTTCGGTGAAGACAACGTTGTTCACGCACCGCTGCTGGACCGGCAACTCGGCGACAGTACCGTCCTCGAAGAAACCATCTTGCCCTTTCTTGAAGAATCTGTTCGGCGTGACGAGCCAGTTGTCGTCCAGGGACTCTCCGGACTGGGACGGACCGGGCAGGTACTTGCCGCCTGGCTGGTCTATGGCCGTGGCTACCAGCCAGACCGGGCCGTCGAAACCGTCGAAGCGATGGGCCGCTATCCCGGGGAGCCGATCGAATTCGACCGGACGACCGAGGAAGACTTGCTCGGGCACCTGGAAACGGTTGGCTGACCTGCTTCCCGGGATCTCGCTCGATTCACTGCGTCGCCACTGTCTCTGAATCCGTCGACACGTAGGCCACCCACTGTTTTGAGGTGGCGCTTCCTACGGTCGAGCATGAAGACGATCAAGGACAGCGTCCACGACTACATCGAGGTCGAGGGCGTGGCGCTGTCGCTGCTGGACACGCCGCCACTCCAGCGGTTGCGACACGTCAGCCAGCTCGGTACGGTCACGCTGGTGTATCCCTCAGCGAACCACACGCGATTCGAGCACAGCCTCGGCGTCTACCATCTCGCCGACCAGGCGCTTGCCCACCTCGGCATCTCAGGCCAGCAGGCCGAACGGGTTCGTGCGGCTGCGTTGCTTCACGATGTCGGTCACGGCCCGTACAGCCACAACGTCGAGGGGTTGATCCACCGACACACGGGCAAGTACCACGACGACGTTCACGACCTGATCGGCGAGGGCCAGGTCGCACGCGTGCTGACCGAAGCGGGGCTGAATCCCGATTCAGTCGCGGATCTGGTGGCTGGGGACGGCGAACTCGGCCAGCTCGTCTCGGGCGAACTCGACGTCGACCGGATGGATTATCTCGTCCGGGACGCCCATCACACGGGCGTGCCGTACGGCACAATCGACCACGGGCGACTCGTCCGGGAACTGCGCTTCCGGGACGGCGAACTCGTCCTCGCGGAGGGCAACGTCCAGACTGCCGAGAGCCTCCTGCTCGCTCGCGCGCTGATGACGCCGACAGTCTACAGCCATCACGTCGCCCGCATCGCCAAGGCGATGCTTCGTCGTGGCAGTGCTCGCCTCCTGGAAGCGACGGCGACGAGTCCCGAAACGTTTCGACGGATGGACGACGCGGAACTGCTGGTTGCGCTACGCTCGACCGAGGAGACGGCCGAGATCGGGCGGCGGCTGACTTACCGCGATCTCTACAAGCGTGCGGTGTGGGCCGAGCGCGCTGCGGTCCCTGCGGACCTCCTTGCGATGGAGCAGGGGGCGATTCGCGAGCGAGAGCGGGCGATTGCTGCGGACGCGGGCGTCGACCCGGAAGCAGTCATCCTCGACGTGGCCCCGGACCCGTCGATGGCCGAGTCGAGTTCCCAGGTACTCGTCAACGGGACTGTGCGGCGGCTCGAAGAACAATCGACGCTCGTGCGTGCGCTGCAGGCGGCCCAACGCGACCGCTGGCGGCTCGGCGTCTACGCCCCGACGGACGTCCGCGAGCGCGTCGGGGACGCCGCCGTGCGAACGCTCGGCCTCGACATCGACGGCGCGCGCGTCAGCGACACGCCGCGGGGGATTCATGCAACCTTAGACGAGTTCGAGTGATGGTTGTGGTCTGCCGTCGGCGAGCACATGGTTTACTTCTCTGATGCCTCCGCTGGGTCATACTCGAAGATGTCCTCGATCGCACAGTCGAAGTGTCTTGCGAGTTTGAACGCCAGTTCGAGGCTCGGGTCGTAGCGCTCCCGTTCGAGCGCGTTGATCGTCTGTCTGGAGACGCCGACCGCGTCGGCGAGTTCCCCCTGCGTGATGTCCTCTTTCGCCCGCCAGACCTTGAGATCGTTCTCCATGGTTACATCTGTCGTCGGTAGTACTCGTTTGCTACCTGCTGAAGCACGATACTTCCCAGGATGAACCCCAGCAGCACCGGGATCATCGGGAGGTCGAGATCAGTCATACTGAGAACCAACAGCACCACTGACAGGCCGACCAGCAGTCCGCTCCAGGAGATTGCGGTTGCCTTGTAACTGATCTGCTTGCTCCGCTCGTCGGCGATCCCCGCCCGATCCAGTCGTCTGTAGTACGCGTACCCGGCGACACCGGCGACCCCCATCAGACCGATACCGGCCCAGAACGGGGAGAAGGCCGGGATCGAATCTTCGAGCATTGCCATGGTGAAACCGAACCCGATACCGCCCAGGAACATCCCCACGATTACGACTCTGATACGACCGATCGAACTCCAATTGGTGAATTCCATTGTTGAAAGCCTCATGATTACATCTGTCGACGGTAATACTCGATCGAAAGCTCGTGGACGGCGATGTTCAGGCCGACGAGGCCGAGCAGGAGCGGCCAGATTGGGCCGGTATACAACGGCGTCGCGAGGACGGTCCCGAGCCCTGTCACCCCGAGTAACATCGCCCCATGTGCCAGGCGGGATGCACGGCGCTCGATCGATCGCTGGCGCTCGTCGGCGTCCGGGACTGTTCGTATCTCACGCCAGTACCAATACCCGCCGACGGCTCCCATACCCACCATCCCAGCCAGGAGGCCGATCGCTGCGATGCCAGTACCCTCGAACGGGTCCATCGCCGCCTCGAGGACGACCCCGAACAGGATAGCGGCGGCGAAGGCCACGAGCAACCTGACGCGCTTGGCTCGATACCACATTGTCATGGCTTCCCTCGGTACTCGACGGTCTGCTCGTCGTCAAACTGTCGCTCGCCTGTCGTGGTTGTCCCCTCCGCCGATGCCACGACCGACGCGTGTCGATACCGTTTTGTCCGCATCTCTGTGTAAAGCTAACTTTACCAAGAGTCATAAAAGTTTTCCATTACGTCGGATAGTGGTGTCACTCCGAACAACAACGCCGGCTCGAGTCGACGCAACCGCCGGTCGGCCAGGAGCCTCCTCCCTTGGAACCGTACGATCCTCGAAACCGTCAAACCCCGCTCACCCCAACGACCCGACCATGCAACTGGAAGGGACGATTCTCCGCGGGCGGGAGTTCGCGCCGGTCGAAGGCCGAGTCGTCGTCGAGGACGGTGAGATCACAGCCGTCGAAGAAGCCAGCATCGACACCGATCAGATCATCCTGCCGGCGTTCGTCAACGCCCACACGCACATCGGCGATTCCATCGCAAAAGAAGCCGGGGCCGGCCTCAGCCTCGACGAACTCGTTGCGCCGCCGGACGGGTTGAAACACCAGCTCCTCCGTGAGGCGAGTCGCGAGGAGCTTGTCGCTGCCATGCGGCGCTCGCTTTCGTTCATGGAACGGGCCGGAACTGGTGCGTTCCTCGAGTTCCGGGAGGGCGGTGTCCCCGGCGTCGAAGCGATCGAAGCGGCCCTCGACGGGCTCGCGATCGAGGGCGTGATCCTGGGCCGGGAGACGATCGACGCGATGGCCGCCGCCGACGGCTTCGGCGCAAGCGGCGCACGCGACGGCGAGTTCGGGGCCGAACGCTCGGCGACACGCGAGGCCGGCAAACTCTTTGGCATCCACGCCGGTGAGCGTGACAGCGACGACGTCAACCCCGCGCTGGATCTGGATCCGGACTTTCTCGTTCATATGGTCCACCTCGACGCGCTTCACTACGAACGTCTCGACGACGAGGAGACACCGGTCGTCCTCTGTCCGCGCTCGAACCTCGTCACCGACGCCGGGGTCGCGCCGGCCCGCGAACTCTTCGACCGCACGACAGTCGCACTCGGGACGGACAACGTGTTCCTCAACAGCCCGTCGATGTTCCGCGAGATGGAATTCGCCGCGAAACTCTACGACGTCTCGGCGCGGGAAGTCCTGCAGATGGCGACGGTCGCCGGTGCCGAGATCGCCGGGCTGGACGCCGGCGTGATCGAGCCGGGACGCGAGGCTCGGCTGCTGGTTCTGGACGGCGACTCGGACAATCTCGCCGGCGCGGAAGACGTCGTCCGCGCCGTGGTTCGGCGGGCCGGCGTCGACGACGTAACTGACGTCCTCCTCGCGAACTGATTTCATCCCGGGCAACCGCCTATTTGGACAGACGACTGACATGGCCTCTTATGCCGGGGGGCGTTGTACGTTAACATAGGACCATGTACGACCGCATTCTCGTTCCGACGGACGGGTCTGAGGGCATCGACGCCGTCATCGAGCACGCCCTGGAGCTGGCAGCGGTTCACAATGGGACGGTTCACGGGTTATACGTCTTGGACACGGCGACCATGAGTCGGATGCCGATGGACACGTCCTGGGAGGCCGTCTCCGGCATGTTGCGCGAAGAGGGCGAGCAGGCACTGGCACAGATCGGGGAACTGGCCGACGGGGACGTCCCTGTCGAGACCGAGATGACCGAAGGTGCGCCAAGTCGGGAGATCGCTGCCGCTGCCGAGCAATCGGATGTCGACCTGATCGTCATGGGGACCCATGGCCGGGGCGGACTCGATCGACTGTTGCTGGGGAGCGTCGCCGAGCGCGTCGTCCGATCCGCGCCGGTCCCGGTTTTGACCTACCGGGTCGGCGAGCCGCCGGCAGTCAGCAGTCCTGACGAGTGAGGTCACTGCTCATTACGGTGGTGTCGAAAATATGAACGGGATCGCCGGTCAGTGGTCGCCGGTGTCTTCGTAGACCCACTCAGCGTCGGCGCGCTCGTAGTCGACCAGTTCCTCGTCGTCGAAGAACAGCTCGATCTCGCGTTCGTTCGCTCCGGGATCTTCGTTGTCCGAGCCGTGGATGATGTTGTGCCCCAGGTCGAGACCGTAGTCGCCCCGGATCGTGCCGGGGGCGGCCTCAGCGGGATCGGTTGCACCCATCATCTGGCGGACCTGCCGCGTCGCGTCAGCACCTTCCCAGACCATCGCCATGACCGGTCCGGAGGTGATGAACTCGACGAGCCCGTCGAAGAAGGGCTTGTCTTCGTGTTCGCCGTAGTGCTCGTGGGCGAGATCCTCGTCGATCTGCATGAACTTCGCGCCGACGAGTTTCAGGCCGCGCTCCTCGAGCCGGGAGACGATTTCGCCGATGAGTCCGCGCTGGACAGCGTCGGGCTTGGCCATGACGAACGTGCGCTCGTCGTGATGGCTCATGCGTCAGCCTCCGTCGGCTCCTCCGTGTCGGTCTCCTCGGCGTCTGCATCAGCTTCAGCGTCAGATTCGTCGTCCGCGTCGACTTCGTCTTCGGCCTCGTCTGCTTCGACTTCGTCTTCAGCCTCGTCCGCATCGTCAGCGGCTGCAGCGTCTTCGGCAGCTTCGTCTTCGACCTCGGCTTGCTCGTCAGCGTCGGCGGTGTCCGTTTGCTGCTCGGCGGCAGCGTCGCCGCCCGTTCCGCGACCGGCCTCGGTCCAGGAGAGATCGCGTGCCTCCCGACCGAGGTCGGCGTTCTTCTCGCATTTCGACGAGCAGAAGTGGATCGTCGTCCCGTTCTTCCGGACGAACATCGTCCCGGTGCCGGGTTCGATGTCCGCGCCGCAGTAGTCACATTCGCGTGTCTGTGGCATTATTGGCCTCCGATGGCGTCCGCCTCGCGTGCGGTCTCGCGCAGCTGGAGGACGTCCCCCTCGCGCACGCCACCGAGCACGTTGCGGGTGATGATTCGGCCCTT
>ENA-ORDC01000978-ORDC01000978.1-marine-metagenome-genome-assembly--contig:-NODE-978-length-23717-cov-4.112394_pt1 | contig 23717 bp, 22 predicted proteins | sample MGYA00237783_ERZ508515 | MGnify/ENA primary metagenome ERZ508515 (study PRJEB26186, sample SAMN06268792) | marine metagenome | isolation source: Eden Landing Ponds, San Francisco, CA, USA | place... | reverse complement strand
CGCGAGGACGACCCCGACGAATACGTCGACGCGAGCCTCGACACGATGGAGCGCCACGTGCAGGCCATCCTCGACTTGCAGGACGCGGGCGCAATCGCCTTCGAGTACGGCAACAACATCCGCGGGCAGGTCCAGAACCACCGCGGGATGACCACCGCCTTCGACTTCCCGGGCTTCGTCCCGGCGTACATCCGCCCGATGTTCTGCCGCGGGCGCGGGCCGTTCCGGTGGGCCGCGCTCTCCGGCGACCCCGCCGACATCCACCGCACCGACGAGGCGATTCGAGCGCTGTTCCCCGAACACGAGTCGCTCATGCGCTGGATAGACCTCGCACAGGAGCAGGTGTCGTTCCAAGGGCTCCCCTCGCGGGTGTGCTGGCTCGGCTACGCCACCGACGACGACGGCCTCACGGAGCGCGCCCGCTTCGCCCTAAAAATCAACGACCTCGTCGCCTCGGGCGAGCTCTCCGCGCCGGTCGTGGTCACCCGCGACCACCTCGACGCGGGGTCGGTCGCCAGCCCGTACCGCGAGACCGAGGCGATGCGCGACGGCACCGACGCGGTCGCCGATTGGCCCATCCTGAACGCGCTCCTCAACACCGCCGCGGGCGCGGACATCGTGAGCGTCCACGACGGCGGCGGCGTCGGCATCGGCAACTCGTTGCACACGAACAACCACGTCGTCCTCGACGGCTCGGACCTCGCGGCGGAGAAGGCCCGCGCCGTCTTCACGACCGACCCCGGCATGGGCGTCATCCGCCACGCCGACGCCGGCTACGAGGACGCCCTGGACGAGGCGACCCGGTCGGACGTTCGCATCCCGATGCGGGACCACGACGCGGCCGACCGCGCCGACCGCGCCGACCGCGCCGACCGCGCGGCCGAAGATGTCGAATCCGCCGGCCGAGGTGACGAATGACTCTCACCGACCCGCCCGCGTGGGAGGGAACGTCGTCGGACCCGAACGACGAGCAGTTCGGCCACGTCATCCGCCCGACGGGAACCGAGGAGGCGGGCGACTTCCGCGCCGTCCTCGTGGGCGAACCCTACGACGGGGCCGTCATCGGTCGGCGCGGTGCCCGCGAGGGCCCCGCCGCGATTCGGCGCGCCCTCGCCGGCGTCAAGACCCACCACTTCGACGAGGGGCCGGTCGCCGGCGTCGCCGACCTCGGTGACCTCTCAATCGCGGCGTACAACGACGGGGACGACCCCGAGAACCACGTCGCGGACGTACAGGGTATCGTCGCCGACGAGGCCGCGGCCGTCTACGAGCGCGGCGCGCTCCCGGTCTTCCTCGGCGGCGACAACTCCCTGACCGTCGGGAACGTCACGCCGCTTCTCGGCGGCGACGACTCGGTCGGGGTCGTGAGCTTCGACGCCCACCTCGACTGCCGCGACCCCGCCGACGGCCCGACGAGCGGGACGCCCTACCGCCAGCTGTTCGACGCCGGACTCGACCGCCTCGCCGTCGTCGGCGCGCGTCACTTCGAGACCTCGACGGCCTACGCCGATTTCCTGCGCGACTCCGGTGGCACCATCCTCACCGCCGACGAGGTCGGTCGCGGCCCCGTCGAGACGGCGGAGTTCGCCCTCGACGCCGTCGCCGCCTGCGACCGCGTCTTCGTCAGCCTCGACGTGGACGTGTTGGACCAGACGGCCGCGCCGGGCGCGAGCGCGCCGACCCCCGGCGGCGTCACCACCCGCGAACTGTTCTCCATGCTCCGCCGCGTCGCGGCCGACCCCCGCGTCGCCGGCTTCGAGGTCGTGGAGTGCGCGCCACCGCTGGACGACGAGGACGGCCGAACCGTCGGCGCGGCCGCCCGTGCGGTCGCCCACTTCCTCGCGGGGGTGACGTCGCGTGACTGACGCGGGTTCCACGGCCGGCCTCACGGTCGTACACGACGCGACCGAACTGGTCGTCGGCCCCGACGAGGGAACCGGCGTCGTCGTCCTCGAAGACGCCGCGTTCGCCGCGCTCGACGGCGAGGTCGTCGCCGTCGGGCCGACGGACGAGGTGCTTTCGGACTACCCGGTCGCAGACGCCGAGACCGCCATCGATGCGACCAGCAAGACGGTCCTCCCGGGCTTCGTCGACCCGCACACCCACGCGCTGTTCGCGGGCGACCGCTCGGACGAGTTCGTGGCGAAGTTACAGGGCGCGACCTACGAGGAGATTCTCGCCGACGGCGGCGGCATCCTCCGCACCGTCGACGCGGTCCGCGAGGCGTCCGACGACGAGTTGGTGGCGAACCTCACCGGGCACCTCGATGCGATGCTCGCCCACGGGACGACGACGGTCGAGGTGAAGACCGGCTACGGCCTCGACACCGAGACCGAACTGCGGATGCTCTCGGCCATCGACGCGGCCGGCTCGGGCCACCCGGTGGACGTGATTCCGACGTTCATGGGCGCGCACGCCGTCCCGCGCGGGACGGACGCAGAGGAGTACACCGAGTCGGTCGTCGCCGACCAACTCCCCGCGGTCGCCGAACAGGGCGTCGCCGAGTTCTGCGACGTGTTCTGCGAGCGCGGCGTGTTCACCGCTGAGCAGTCCCGTCGGATTCTGGACGCGGGCCGCGACCGCGGTCTCACGCCGAAGATTCACGCCGACGAGTTCGCCGCCATCGGCGGCACCGACGTGGCGGCCGCGGTCGGCGCGGCCAGCGCGGACCACCTGCTCCACACCGACGAGGCGGGCCGCGAGGCGCTCGTCGACGCCGGCGTCACACCGGTCATGCTCCCCGGCACGGCGTTCGGTCTCGGAGCCGACTACGCCGACGCCCGCGGCTTCCTCGACGCGGGCCACGAGGTCGCGCTCGCCACTGATTTCAACCCGAACTGCTTCGCTCGAAGCATGAGCTTCGTCGCCACCCTCGCCAGCGTCGGGATGCGAATGACGCCCCACGAGGCGATTCGGGGCGTCACGAGCGCCGCCGCGGGCGCGCTCGACCTCGACGACGGCACGGGTACGCTCCGCGCGGGAGCCCCTGCCGACGCCGTCGTACTCGACGCACCGACCGCGTCGCACCTCTCGTACCGGTTCGACACGAACCCCGTTTCGACCGTGCTGAAATCGGGGGTGGTCGCCCGTGAGTGACGCCGCGTCGCTCCCCGAGTCGGTCGTCCTCGACGGCACGTCGCTGACGCCGGAAGATGTGGCCGCCGTCGCCCGGCACGACGCCCCGGTCGAACTCGCCGCCGAGTCGCGCGAGCGGATGCGCGAGTCGCGCGAGCGCGTCGAATCCGTCCTCGAGTCCGGCGAGCCGGTGTACGGCGTCAACACCGGCTTCGGCCACCTCGTGGAGACCCACATCGACCGCGAGGACATCGAGCGACTCCAGACGAACCTCGTCCGGAGCCACGCCGCCGGCGCGGGCCGCGAACTCACCCGCGAGGAGGTCCGGTCGATGATGGTCAGCCGGGCCAACACGCTCGCCAAGGGCTTTTCTGGCATTCGGCCCTCGGTGGTCGACCTGCTCGTCTCGATGCTCGACGAGGGCGTCCAGCCGGTCGTCCGCTCCCGCGGGAGCCTCGGCGCGAGCGGCGACCTCGCGCCCCTCGCGCACATGGCGCTCGTCCTCATCGGCGAGGGCGAGGCCCGCGTCGACGGCGAGCGACTGCCGGGTGACGAGGCCCTGCGCGCCGTCGGCTTGGAGCCGGTGACGCTCGCTTCCAAGGAGGGCCTCGCGCTCATCAACGGGACGCAACTCACTGTCGGCCTCGCCGCGCTGTTCGTCGTCGACGCCGAGCGAACAATCGAGGCCGCCGACGCCGCGGGCGCGCTCACGACCGAGGTCACGATGGGCACCACGGCGAACTGTGACCCCGCCATCCACGAGGTCCGCCCCCACCCCGGCCAGCAGGAGAGCGCGGCCGAGATTCGCCGCCTCACCGCCGGCTCGACCGTCCTCGAATCGCACAAGGACTGCGAGCGCGTGCAGGACGCCTACTCGATTCGCTGTCTCCCGCAGGTCCACGGCGCGGTCAGAGACGCCGTCTCGCACCTCCGCGAGGCCGTCGAAGTCGAACTCAACAGCGTTACCGACAACCCGCTCGTCTTCCCGGCGGGCGCGGTGGACGAGCGCGCGCCCGGCACCGACGTGGCCGCCGTCGTCTCTGCGGGCAACTTCCACGGCGAACCGCTGGCGCTCCGCCTCGACTACGCCGCCGGCGCGCTGACCGAACTCGCGGCCATCTCCGAGCGCCGGACCGACCGGATGCTCAACCCGGACGTACAGGAGTCGTATCTCCCGCCGTTCCTGACCGAACACAGCGGCCTCCGGTCGGGGTACATGATCGCGCAGTACACCGCCGCGGCGCTCCTCAACGAGTGCCGGTCGCTCGGTCGCCCATCCATCGACTCGACGCCCGTCAGCGGCGGGCAGGAAGACCACGTGAGCATGAGCGGCCAGAGCGCCCTCAACGCCCGCACGGTCGCCGAGAACGTCGCGACCATCGTCGGCGTCGAACTCCTCTGCGGCGCGCAGGCCGCGGAGTTCCTCGGCGAGGGCCTCGACCTCGGCACCGGCACGGGGGCCGTCCGCGACGCGATTCGGTCGGTGGTCCCGCCCCTCGACGAGGACCGCCGCCTCGACGGCGAACTGGAGACCGCGGCCGACCTCGTCCGGTTCGGCGCGATTCACGCGGCCGTCGCGGACGCCGGGCTCTCCGGCTGACCGGCGGGCGCGTCGTCGCCGCCACCTTCGCCGCCGCCGCGAGGTCGCCGCCGACACGGTGTCCGTGGTCGCCGACTCAGCGGTTCCCGTTGATGATGTCGGCGACGCGGTCGCGGTCGAACAGCTGTTCTTCTCCGGGAATTTCGGGGTACGGCCCCTCGCTGTACTCCGGCCACGCGCCGAAGCGGTCCGGGTAGAGCTGTTTCGCGGTCATCTCCAACTGGAACAGGTTGAGTATCGGTCCCTGATAGCGGCCGCCCTGCGCGTAGACGCGCTCGTTTTTCACGGCCGAAATCTCGGCACCGACGGGGTCGTCGCGGAGGCCCGCCCGGATGTCCGGCATGCTCGTGTTCGGATGCATCCCGCCGAGCGTGAGAATCACGTCGGGGTCGGCTTCGAGGAGCGTCTCGAAGTCGACGGTGGTCCCGGACTCCACGTCGTCGCCGAACGCGCTGACCGGCTTCAGCGGGCGAGTGTGGGCGGTCAGAAACCCCGGCGTGCTCAGGTTGTAGGCGTAGATGGACTCGAGGTCGCTCGGGCCGAGGAGCACCGCAGTCGGGCGGTCGGCCTCCGCGGGGAGGTCCGCCGCAATCGTTGCGAGCAGTTCCTCGCGGACCGCCGCGAGCGCCTCGTACTTCGCCTCCTCTCGGAGCACCTGTGCGACCTTGGCGAATATCTCCCAGAGGCCGTAGTAGTCGTAGGCGTCGGCCCACTCGGTCGGCGGCGCTTGGTGCCGCGCGCTGAACGCGTTGCCGAACCACGGGCCGACGTTCTCCTCGATTTCGTCGAGGTCGGCCCGACTCCAACTGCCGAGCGCGGAGACGCTGGCCGGGTCGGCGAGATGTACGTCGCTGTCGAGTTCGTAGAGCCGCTCTTTCGACGGCTCCCACGACGAGTACAGGCCGCTCCAGTCGAGTTCGACGCCGGGGAGTCGCGGCGTGAACTGGTTCCACAGCGCGTCGTAGTAGTCGGGGGCGTGCATCGCGTTGACGGCGTCGCCGCGGCCGAGCGCGAACGCCATCCCCGCGTGGTGAGTCAGCCGCGTGAAGATGCGCTCGGGGACGCGTTCGAACGTCACGTCGCCCATCGGAGCCATCGACACCGTGTACGAGTCGCCGCCGCCCGCGGACCCCGCGGTCGACTCGCTCGTCGTGGTTGAGTCGGTCGCGGTGGCGTCCGCCGCGCCCGCATCCGTCGTGGTCGTGTCCGACCCGGATGAACCCGTACAGCCGGCGAGCAGTCCGCCGACTGCAACCGAGCCACCGTAGGTCAAGAACTTCCTGCGCGTCGGTTCGTCGCTGTCTGTCATCGTATATTTAGGCCGACCTAATCCATATATGCGTGCCGATTTAGGCTCCCCGAAACTTTCGAAACGCATTTGTTTGTTTAGGCCAGCCAAAAAGTATGAGCCGAGACTTCACCAGCCGGGTGACTCCCACGCGGCGCGCGTATCTCAAGCGCGGCGGCGCGCTGTTCGCGGGCGGCCTGCTGGCTGGCTGTGCCGGACAGAACGACGCGGATTCGTCGACGGACGCGGCGGACGCGGCGGACGCCACCGCGACGACGACCACGACCGAAGCGGCTTCCGACGCGGAGACTGCGGCCGACGGTGACTCCGCCGGATACACGGTGTCGATGTCGCCGGCCGGCGACGTGACGTTCGAGTCGGTCCCGGAGCGCGTGATGGTGTACAACCTCGTCTACGCCGACGCCGCGGTCGCCTTCGGCCACGGCGACGCGGTGAACTCCCTCGGCTTCGACAGCGATGCAGGCGGCCGGACGCTCGACGCCTACTACGAGCGCCTCGACGGCGTCTCGTTCGACCGGAGCGACCTCGCGCAACTCAACTCGGGGTCCGGGAGCGTCGACATCGACAAGGAGGTCGTCTACGAACTGGACTCCGACCTGCACCTCGTCGACCCGGCGCTCGTGGCCAGTTTCGACGGCTGGGACCGGTCGGACGTCGAGGAGATTCGCGAGCAGGTCGCGCCGTGGTTCGGCAACGCCTACAGTCGCGCGCACGCCCGACCGCCCGAGCCGTACGCCGACGACTACGAGTACTACACGCTCTGGGAAATCGTCGAGAAAGTCGGGCAGGTGTTCCGGGAGGCAGACCGCTTCGCGGCGCTCCACTCGGTCCGGGACGACCTCCTCAGCACCATTCAGTCGGAGCTCCCGCCCGAATCGGAGCGGCCGACCGTCGGCGTCGTCATCTACATGGACGAGACGTTCTACCCGACGAAAATCGACGCACCCGGATTCGCGACCTCGCACATCCGTCCGCTCGGCGTCACCGACGCCTTCGCGGCCGGTGACGTGACGTTCGAGACGTCATACGACTTCGAGACGATGCTCGAAATCGACCCCGACGTACTGCTCCATAGCTACGGTATCGACTCGTACTACGACGTGGCGTCGATTCGCCAGAGCCTCGAAGATCACCCCGTCGGGAGCGAACTCAGCGCGGTCCGGAACGACCGCGTCTTCCCCTCGGGGACGCCGGTACAGGGGCCGATTATGAACCTGTTCCAGACCGAGATGACGGCCAAACAGCTCTATCCCGACCGGTTCGGCGCGTGGCCGGAGTACGCAGGCGGCGCGTATCCCGAAATTCCCGAGGACGAGCAGTTGTTCGACCGCGACCGCGTCGCCGACATCGTCACCGGCGACTGAGGCGATCGGTTTTTCCGTGGCTGTCTCTCTCGCCGCTCGACGCCGGCGGGCGGTTCGCCCGCGTCGTTCGACCCGGTCTGTCGCCTACCAGAGTTGGACCGCGGGCGTCCCGCAGTCGTCGCAGACGATGGCGTCGTTGTCTTTGTAGCTCCCGGTCACGAGGTCGCCGTCGCAGTAGGTGCAGTCTTCTTCGTCGAACGTGTCGAGCAGATGCGCGGGTTCGGACATACCCCACGATTCGGCTCCAGTCCCAAGAACATTTCTACGGTTCGATATATCCGCGACCGTAGTACTCCCGAGGCCGACTCGTTCGAGTCGTCGGTCCGCCGGCGACAGTCTCGACTCGCGCTGTGAGACGCGAGACGCACAAAACGGTGAGGCCCGATGAAGTAGTGGTGGGGGTGCCCGGTGACGTGGTGATGGGGGTGCCCGGAGGCGACGGCGAAGCCGCCCGGAAGAGCGTGGGAACGCGTCGAGGGGGAAAAGCGAGTCGGACGTTAGTAGCCCAGTTGCTCGCGGATGAGGACGACGGTGGTGCGGCCCTCCTCGACTTCCTGCCGGAAGATGAGCTGTTTCGCAATCATCGATTCTGCGCCGTAGGCCTCCTTCGCGCGCTCGTTTTCCAGCGGGTACGCGACGGATTCGAGGCGGTCCAGCGCGTCGTCGAGCGTCGGGACGATTTTGTTGATACCGCTGACGATGACGACGTTGCTGGCGGCGAAGGGGTACGCGCCGATGCGACTCCCGGAGAGGTCCGCGGCGACGAGGTCGCCGGTCTGGGCGATGGCGTTGATGCCGCCGAGGAAGTAGTCGGCGGTCTGGGACTCGCGGCGGGCGGCCTGTCGCTCCGCGTCGTCGTCGATGCTCCAAATCTGGTCCGGCAGGCTCTCCCACTCGTGGTCGCCCCCGCTCAGGTAGTCGTCGAACCCGATCTCTTCGAGGGTGGTCGAGTGGCCGTTCATCACGGAGACGCCGGCGGGGATGTGCGACTGTAGGGTTTCGAGGGCCTCGTCGGCCGTGTCGACGACGACGACGTCGAACCCGCTCGCTTCGAGGTTCTCGACGGCCACTTCGACGGCCTCGTCGTGGTTGAGTCGGTCGAGGTCGGCGTCGATGTCGGCGTCGTCTGCGTAGTCGGATTTCTGTTGAGACATGTGTGAGTTGGTGGTGGAGTTGGGTGGGTGCTCCGACGACCAACTGTAGTGTCTATCGGGTGTTAAACGCTCGCTGACGGCGGTGTCAGGTGGTTACGGGCGTGTTACCGGCCCGCCCCGCCGATGCGCCGATGAGTCTACGCCGCTTCGGCGACCCCGCTACCCTAGTCCGAGCGCGTCGCAGAGCGCCGCCACGTCGAGGTTGTCGGCGACGAGCGCGGCGGCGCGGTCGGAGGGGGCGCCCGACGCCCCGGCGTCCGCGTCCGCTCCCGCCGCTCCCGTCGCCGGCCGCTCGCGCCCGGCCGACTCGTACACGGCGTCGACGAACGCGTTCCGCGGCGAGTCGTTGGCGAACAGGTCGTGGATGTACGTCCCCGCGACGCTCCCGAGCGCCGCGCCGTCGCCCGACACCGGCGTCGCGTCGCCGACGATTCGGCTGTCACCCATGTGTATCTCGTAGCCGTCGACGGCCCCCGTCGCGCCGGCCAGCGGTCCCGCGCCGTCGAACTCGACGGAGACGGGTTCGACTCGTTTGTCGCGGGAGAACCGCGTGACTATCGGCAGGCGGCCGAGTCCTTCGACCGTCTCGTCGTCTCCCGAGCCTTCGACGTGGGCGTTCTCGATGGTCTCGCCGAGCAGTTGGTAGCCGCCGCAGATGCCGACGACCGGGCCGTCGAAGGCGGCGAGTTCGCCGCCGAAGCCGGCGTCGCGGAGCGCGAACAGGTCGTCGACCGTGTTCTTGCTTCCGGGGAGGACCACCCCGTCGATACCGTCGAGCGTCGCGTCGAGCGGAAGGTAAGCGACTCGGACGCCCGGCGTCTCGGAGAGCGGGCCGAAGTCCGTCGCGTTCGAGATGCGCGGGAGTCGCGGCACGCCGATGGTGACCGCGCGCTCGGCCGCGACGCCGTCGTCGTCGCCGACGGTGGCGCGCTCGCCTTCCGCGGGGAGCGCGAGGCTGTCTTCCTCCGGGAGTCCGGGGTCGTCGTAGGGAAGCACGCCGAGGACTGGCACGCCGGTCCGCTCCTCGATTTCGTCGAGCCCCGGTTCGAGGAGGCTCGGGTCGCCGCGGAACTTCGTGATGACCGCGCCGACGACGCGGTCGCGCACGTCGTCGGGGAGGAGTTCGAGCGTTCCCAGCAGGCTGGCGAAGACGCCGCCGCGCTCGATGTCGGCCGCGAGGAGGATGTCGGCGTCGGCGAAGCGGGCGGTCTCGATGTTCGCCAAATCGCGGTCGTGGAGGTTTATCTCGGCAATCGAGCCGGCCCCCTCGGCGACGACCACGTCGGCCGCGCTCGCCAGTCGACGGTGCGATTCGACCGCCGCGTTGCGGGCGTCCTCCCAGTGGGTCGCGTAGTAGCCGCCCGCGGAGTTGAGGCCGACCGCCCGGCCGTGGACGACCAGTTGCGACGCCCCGTCGCCGTGGGGCTTGAGCAGGACCGGGTTGTGGTCGGTCGTCGGCGCGACTCGCGCGGCGCGGGCCTGCACGTACTGCGAGACGCCGATTTCGCCGAAACCGTCGCCGTCGGCGGTCGCCACCGCGCGGGCGTTGTTGCTCATGTTCTGGGCCTTGAACGGCGCGACCGAGAGGCCGCGGTCGGCGAACAGGCGACAGAGCCCGGCCGCGACGGTGCTCTTGCCAACGTGGCTCGCGGTCCCCGCGACGAGGAGGGTCGGCGTCGTCATCTGCCGGGAGTCAGGGCCGCTCGGTTCAAAGGTGTTCGTTTCGGCGTCGGGTGGGTTCGACCGCGCCTCGTCGGGCTGAGGGTCCGCCCCTCGACGACCTTCCCCGTCATACTGGGGCGGTCACGTCGGCCCTGTGAAATGTTGCCGGAAGTGGTGCGTTTAGTTCGCTCGCCCGCCCGGTCTATCACGAATGAAAAAACAGTTACTCGTGACGGACTTCCTCGACCGGGCCCGGACGTACTACGGCGATTACGAGGCCGTCGTCGGCGTCGACGGCGAGCGCTTTACCTACGCGGAGTTCGGCGAGCGGGTGGACAGGTTTTCGGCGGCGTTGCAATCGCGCGGCGTCGAGAAGGGCGACCGGGTCGCGGTGCTCGACCCCAACACGCACTACCACCTCGAAGCGGCCTTCGGCGCGATGCAGTGCGGCGCGCTCCACGTCCCGCTGAACTACCGGCTCACGACCGAGGACTACGAGTACTTGCTCTCGGACTCCGGCGCGAGCGTGGTCTACGCCGACTACCAGTACGCGGGGAACATCGAGGCCGTCCGCGACGACGTGCCCGCCGAGGTGTTCGTGACGAACGACCCCGCCGCCGTCGACGGCGAGTGGCTCGACTTCGAGGCGTTCCTCGACGAGGCCGACGCCGACGACTACGAGCGCCCCGAGATGTCCGAGGACGAACTCATCACCATCAACTACACCTCGGGGACGACCGGCGACCCGAAGGGCGTCTGCCGAACCCACCGCACCGAGTCGCTCCACGCCCAACTGGTGACGATTCACCACCACATCGCGGACGACGACGTCTACCTCTGGACGCTCCCGATGTTCCACGTCAACGGCTGGGGCCACATCTACGCCGTCACCGGCCGCGGCGCGAAACACGTCTGCACCCGGGGGGTCGACGCCGAGCCGGTGTTCGACGCCATCACCGAGGAAGACGTGTCCTTCTTCTGCTGTGCGCCGACCGTGCTGTCAATCCTGCGCGAGTACGCCGAGGAGCACGACCCGGCCTACGCCGGCGACAACCCGGTCCGCGTGACCGCCGCGGGAAGCGCCGCCCCGAGCGCGACGATTCGTCACACCGAATCCGAGTTCGGCTGGGAGTTCACCCAACTGTACGGCGCGACCGAGACCGGCCCCCTCATCGCCACCTCGGACGCGAATCGCCTCATCCCCGACGAGGGCGGCCTGCGCTTCTCGCTCAAACAGCGGCAGGGCGTCGCCCCGCTCGGCACCGACCTGCGCGTCGTCGACGAGGACGGCGAGCAGGTCCCGCGCGATGACGCCACCATCGGCGAGGTGGTCGTCCGCGGCAATCAGGTGATGGAGAAGTACTGGAACAAGCCCGACGAGACCCACGACGCCTTCAACGACCGCCTCGAAGGCTGGTACCACACCGGCGACCTCGCGGTCGTCAACGAGGACGGCATGATAGCGATTCAGGACCGCAAGAAGGACATCATCATCTCCGGCGGCGAGAACATCTCCTCGGTCGAACTGGAGGACGCGCTGTTCGACCACGACGCCGTCGGCGACGTGGCGGTCATCCCCTCTCCGTCCGAGAAGTGGGGCGAGACGCCGAAGGCGTTCGTCGTCCCCGCGAACGGCGACGTGGAGAACCCCGGCGTCACCGTCGAGGAGCTGACCGAGTACACCCGCGACCGCCTCGCCGGCTACAAGGCCATCCGCGAGTTCGAGTTCGTCGAGGAGATTCCCAAGACGGCGACCGGAAAGATTCAGAAGTACGAACTCCGCAAACGCGAGTGGGACGACGAAGAGCGGATGGTCGGACAGGGGTAGCCGTCGTCATCGACCCGTCCGGCGGCTCGGTGGCTTGGGGACTCGGCAGTCCGGCGACCCGGCGACCCGACAATCCGGCAACCCGGCGACCCGACAATCCGGCAACCCGGCGACCCGGCAGTCCGGCGACCCGGCAGTCCGGCAATCCGGCGACCCGGCAATCTGACGCCTCGCCCGTCCTCGATTCGGCTGACGAGTGACGATTCGGCCGCACGGTGCGGCGTTTGGTTCGCTTTCCGCACCAATCACCATTTGAGCACCCCCCGACTAGCTTGGCGTATGTGCCACGACTGCGACCGACCCGTCGCTCGTCGAACCGTGTTGTCCGCGGTCGGTGCCGCGGGCGTCGCCGCCACGGCGGGGTGTCTGGGAGGCGTCGGAACCGACGGCGGCGGCAACGCTCCCGAGGCAATCGCACTGACCGGCGGCGAGCAGTGCGACGCCTGCGGGATGGTCATCGACCAGCACCCCGGCCCCGCCGGGCAACTGTTCTACGACGACCACAGCCCCGAGAGTCACGACAACCCGGCGCGGTTCTGTAGCGCCTGGGAGACGTTTTCCTACGCGCTCGACCGCGAGGACGACGGTTGGAATCGCGCCGGCGGCTACCTCACGGACTACAGTCGCGTCGAGTACGACCTGTTCGACGACGGCGGCCAGACGTTCATCTCCGCGCACCTCGACGCCGACGCGTTCGCGCCGATGGCCGAACTCGTCTACGTCGTCGGCACCGACGTCAACGGGTCGATGGGCCCCGACTTCGTCCCGTTTTCCGACGACGGCGACGCCGAGACCTTCGCCGACGCGCACGACGGAGCCGTCTACGAGCGCGCCGACATCTCGCGCGACCTCATCGTCCGGCGCTGAGCGCTCAGGCGCTCTCTTTCGGTCGTTCCCGATTCCTTAGATTCGGAAATCACGCTCTCTTTATATGCTCTCGGCGGCCGTTCGTTCATTTGTTAGGTGAAAGACAATGGCCGCTAACTCACAAATCGAGATGCTGGGGAACAGAATGGACTTCGACTACTCGCAGGGCGTCACGGGCTACGTGCTCGTGCTGACTCGCCTCATCACCGGCTACTGGTTCTTCCACGCCGGCGTGACGAAAATCGTCGGCGAGCCGTTCAGCGCCGCGGGCTACCTCGCGAACGCCCCCGCCGCCTCGCCCCTTCAGGGCTTCTTCGCGTGGGCCGCCGCGACTCCGTGGCTCCTCGACCTCACGAACGTCATGGTTCCGTGGGGCGAGACGCTCATCGGTCTCGGACTCCTCGTGGGCGCACTCGTCCGGCTCGCCGCCTTCTTCGGCGGCGTCCTGATGGTGTTCTTCTACCTGGGGAACGCCGAGTGGGCCCACGGCGTGGTCAACGGCGACCTGTTCGGGCTGATGATGTTCGCCATCGTCGGGACCCTCGCGGCGGGCCGCATCCTCGGCCTCGACGCCGTCATCGAGAAGATGGAGTTCGTTCAACAGCACCCCGTGCTCAAGAACCTCCTCGGCTGAGCGGGACTTCCTTCCCCCGCGCGGCCCTGTCGGTGCGCCGCGGTGACCCACCAACGCCACCGCGCCCGGCGCGCTTCGACGAACGAAAGAACACTCCGAACGACGAGACTGATTTTCCCGACTACTTCCTGTCGAGCCTGCTGAGCCCCTGCCAAATCGCCTCGATAAGCTTCGTCTCCCCGTCGAGTTCGTCCGTCGCGTCGTCTTCTCCCGGCGGTTCGCCTTCGCTCTCGCTCTCGCCGTCGACCTCGTCCCAGCCGCGGGCGATGGCGTCTTCGAGGACGGAAAGCGAGTGGTTCTCGAAGTTGTTCATGCCCCGGAACGATTCGAGCGCCGCGACTGCCTCGTCGTCGAACTCGCCGCTCGGCGTCCCGTCGTAGAAGCCGAGGTTCGACAGCGTTTCGAGGACCGCTTCGGCCGTCTCACCCGACAGCGACTTGGTTTCGGCGGGCGCTTCGCGCTCCAAGAGCGTGATGTCGTACAGCTTGAACACGCGTTCGAGTTCGGCTATCGGGCGGTCGTGGTCGTCGACGCGCACGTCGACCCAGCGGTCGTTGCCGCCGTCGTAGCCCCCCTCGGGCTTGGCGATGTACATCGCCGCGGACTGCTCGCCGCGCTTGTCGCCGCCGGCGTCGTTGCCGGCGTGGAGCGCCGCGAGCAGGCGCTCCGGGAGCCCGCCCTCGGTCGTCTCGAACGCCTCGGCCATCGAGTCGAGCGTCGCCTCGTTTTCGAGGATATTCCCCTGGACCGTGTAGTTCTCTCCTTGGATGTCGCCGGCTACGTCGAAGCACTCGTCGCCGGTGAACGCCGCAATGCTTCCGTCGGCCCCCACGACGCCGACCTGCCTGCTCGGGGCCTCGTCGTCGGCGTCGGTCAGTTCGGAAACGACTTCTTCGGCCGAGCGTCCCTCGCGCAGGAGGTCCAATCCGTCGGGGCCGTAGGCGACGTTTGCGAAGCTCTGGGTGGCGATTGCGCCGGCGTCGGCGCTGACGAACGGAACGACGGAGCCGACGCTCACGAACTTCGACTGGACGGCCACGCCGACGGCGTCCTGTTCGGGGTCGCGGGCGACGATGGAGAAGGTCGACGGTCGCGGTGTCATGGGCGGAACCGACGGACGCCGGGCGAATAAGAGTTCGGTGTTCGAGGAGACTCCCGCCCGTTTACGTCGAGATGCGGTCGATGTGCGACTCGATGGCCGTCCGGAGCGACTCGATGGATTCGTCGGGCTCGAACACCGTCAGCCGGCGGGCGCGCGTCCCGGTCAGAATCGAGAGGAACAGCTCGGCCTCGGCGTCGGGGTCGATTGCCTCGAACTCGCCGGCCTCGATTCCGCGTTCGAGGACGTCTCGAAGTAGCCCCTTGAGTTCGGCGTCGACGTGGCGGTACTCATCGCGGCAGTTCTCGTCGTGCGGGGCGTTCACCCGGAGTTCGAACATCGACAGTTGGAGCCGGTAGGCTTCCTCGGAGAGCGTCTCGGGCAGGAGCGCGTCGACCAGCGTTTCGAGTTCCTCTCTGGGCGTGCGGTCCCCCCGCGGGAGGCCGTCGAGGAACTCCGCGAGGACGTAGTCGAGGAAGTCGACGAGGAGCTCGTTTTTCCCGTCGTAGTGGTAGTACAGGAGCGCCTTACTGTTCTCGAACTCGTCGGCGATGTGCTGAATCGTCAGGTTGCCGTAGCCGTGCTTCCGTAGCGCCCTGTACGTCGCCTCCATGATGCGTCGCTTCGCCGGCTCCAACTCCTCGGCGCGGCCGTCCTGCGTCATACTCGGGCAGTTCGCGTTCGACGGAAGTGTCGCTTTCGGGTCGTCGCGGGCGTCGGCGAGTCATCCCGCCGACGACCGCGCTCAGACCCGGACCAAGTAGGCCATCCAGAACAGCACCGAGAGCGAACCCACCCCCGCCAGCAGGTAACTGTAGATGTTTTTCGCGTGGCCGTGTACCTTGTAGCCGCTGTAGACTGAGACGACCCCCGCGATGGGGAGGACGAAAAGCGAGAGCACCGCGCTCAGCCCGCCGACCGCGAGATATCTCCGTGCTGTTGTGTCGTTCATTGCGAGTTCACGTCGCTATTGAACACAAATTTAATATTTAAACCACCGGTCGCGGTACACCGGTTCGGCGACCCGAACCGCTATACGTGTCTGAACAGATATTCAATATATGAATGACCGCGCAGTCAAGCATCCGCTTCTCGCCGCGCTCCTCTCGTCGCTCGTCGCGGGGCTCGGGCAGGTGTATCTCCGCCGCTGGAAGCGCGCGTTCGCGTGGCTCGCCGCCTTCCTCGGCGTCGGTTTCCTGGCGGGTCCCGGCGCGATTGCGACGTACCTCCGAGGCGCGGGCGACGTCTGGACCGCCGCGCCGCTGTTCGTCGTCACCCTCCTCGCCACTATCGACGCGTACGTGGTCGCTCGGGTCCAGAACCGCGCGTCGAAGCGGTCCGAGACGCCGGGTCGAACCTGTCCGAACTGCCGCCGCGCCGCCGACCCGTCGCTGGACTTCTGTGAGTGGTGCGCGACCGAACTCGACTCGCCCCCCGAGTTCGACGGTGAGGCCGACCCCTCGTCAGCGGGGGGTCCCGGACGAGACTGACGCGACCGAGACGACCGAGACGACCAACGCGACCGAGACGACTCAGGCTGTCGAACTCCTGTGTGGCCCGCCTACGAGGGCGGTCTCTCGTCCGGCTCTCGGACTCCGCGCCCGCCCGGCGACAGCGGAGCGACGACTGACGCCCGTATCACCCGCACAATTTCTAAGATTTCCACACTTTTTGACGGCTCCGCTGGGTTCGTCACGCCGTTTCGGCTCACGGCGGTCGTCTGCACATCGCTTAAGAACTCCACCGAGAGTTAGGGTCTCATGGTCACGAATCGCATCACGGTGTCGCTCGACGACGACGCCCAGTCGGCGCTCGACGGGCTCGCCGGTCGGACTGACAAGGCCCAAAGCGAGGTCGTCCGCGAGGCGCTCGTCCGCTACGTGATGAACGACCGCGACAGCCTCGGGTCCCACGCCAACTCCACGCTCCAGAACATCGTCCGCGGGCTAGTGACGCTTCTCGTCGTCTGGCTCGGTCTCCCGCTCTATACGGTCGCCGCCGATATGGGGGTGTTCTGATGGACACAGAGACGCGAATCGGCGTCGACGTCGGCGGCACCTTCACCGACGTGGCGCTGTTGACTCCCGAGGGCCGGCTCGTCACCGCGAAGGTCCCGAGCACGGACGACCAGAGCGTCGGCGTCGTCCGCGGCATCGAGAAGGCCTGCGACGACGCCGGCGTCGACCCGGCCGAGGTGGACGCGTTCACCCACGCGATGACCGTCTCGGTCAACGCCCTCCTCGAAGAGGACGGCGCGACGACCGCGCTCGTCACCACCGAGGGCTTCCGCGACGTGCTCGAAATCGGCCGACAGGCCCGCCCCGACCTCTACGACGTGACCGCCGACAAGCCCGCCCCGCTCGTCCCGCGCCGCCGCCGGTTCGAGGTGACAGAGCGGGCGACCGTCGAGGGCATCCAGACCGAAGTCGACGAGTCGGAGGTTCGCGCGCTCGTCGACGACATCCGCGACGCCGGCGCGGAGAGCGTCGCCGTCTCGCTGTTGCACGCCTACCAGCACCCCGAAAACGAGCGCGTCGTCGCCGACGTGCTCCGCGAGGAACTCGACGCGCCGGTCTCGTCGTCTCACGAGGTGCTCGCCGAGTTCCGCGAGTTCGAGCGCACCTCGACCACCGCGGTCGACGCCTACGTGACGCCGGCCATCGACAGCTACCTCGGCCGCCTCGAATCGCGGGCCGCGGACCTCGGCGTCCCGGTCCCACAAATAATGCAGGCCAACGGCGGCATCGCCCCGGCTTCGACCGTGCGCGAGCACGCCGTGACGACCACGCTGTCCGGGCCGGCCGCGGGCGTCGTCGGCGCGGCGGCGACCGCGACCGACTCCGGCGACGACCTCACCGGTCTCGTCACCTTCGACATGGGCGGCACCTCCAGCGACGTGAGCCTCGTCCGCGACGGCGAGGTCGAGCGGACCACCGACGCCGAAATCAACGGCCGGCCAATCAAGACGCCGATGGTGGACGTGAACACCGTCGGCGCGGGCGGCGGCTCCGTCGCGTGGGTCGACTCGGGCGACGCGCTCCGCGTCGGGCCGCGGTCGTCGGGCGCGAACCCCGGCCCGGCCTGCTACGGCCGCGGCGGGGCCGACCCGACCGTGACGGACGCGAACGTCGTCCTCGGCTATATCGGCGGCAGTTCCGCCCTCGGCGGCGAACTCTCCCTCGACGTGGACGCCGCCCGCGACGCGCTCGCGGGACTCGCCGACGAGGCCGGATTGGACGACGCGCTCGCGGCCGCCCGCGGCGTCTACCGCGTCGCCAACGCCAACATGACGCGGGCGATTCGCGCCGTGACCGTCGAGCGCGGCCACGACCCGCGGCGGTTCGGCCTCGTCGCTTTCGGCGGTGCCGGGCCGATGCACGCCGCCGCGCTCGCCGAGAGCCTCGACATCGAGACCGTTGTCGTCCCGCGGGCCTGCGGCGTCCTCTCGGCGTACGGCCTGCTCGCGGCCGACCAGAAACACGACTCGGTGCGGACGCTCCGCCGCCCGCTTTCCGGCCTCGACGCCGGGGCGGTCGACGCCGCCTACGCCGACCTCGAAGCCGACACGCTCGACGACGTGGCCGACCCCGCCGACGCGGCGGTTCGGCGCGCCGCCGACCTCCCGTACGTCGGCCAGAGCTTCGAACTGACCGTGCCCGTCGGCGAGCCGTTCGACGCCGAGGCGGTCGAAGCGCGGTTCCACGAGGCCCACGAGAGCGCCTACGGCTACCGCCTCGACGACCCGGTCGAACTCGTCAACGTCCGGGCGACCGCCGTGGTCGAGCGCGACCCGCTCGACGTGACTTACCGCGGCGGCGGCGACGCCCGCAAGGACACCCGCGAGGCCTTCTTCGACGGTGCGTTCCGCGAGACACCTGTCTACGACCGCGACGGTCTCGACGCGGGGGCGACCGTGGAGGGGCCGGCTATCCTCGAACAGCACGAGAGCACCGTCGTCGTGCCCCCGGCGTGGGGCGGGACGGTCGGAGCCGACGGGACGCTCGTCCTCACCGGCGGGGGTGACGGCGAATGAGCGACCCCGAGGTCGACCCCGTGACGCTCGAAATCATACGCAACCAGTTCGAGAGCGTCGCCGAGGAGATGGGACAGGTGCTCATCACCTCGTCGTACTCGCCAAACATCAAGGAGCGCCGCGACTGCTCGACGGCGCTGTTCGACGCCGACGGCCGCCTCGTCGCGCAGGCCGAACACATTCCGGTCCACCTCGGCGCGATGCCCGAGGCCGTGGACACGGTCCTCGATTACGACCCGAAACCCGGCGACGTGTTCGTCCTCAACGACCCCTTCGAGGGCGGGACGCACCTGCCCGACGTGACGATGGTGTCGCCGCTCGCGGTCGACGGCGAGGTGCTCGGCTTCGCCGTCTCGCGGGCGCACCACGCCGATGTGGGGGGGATGACGCCCGGAAGCATGCCCGCCGGCGCGCGCGAAATCTATCAGGAGGGGCTCCGACTGCCACCGGTCAGACTCATCGCCGGCGGCGAGACCAACGATGACGTGCTGTCGCTCCTCTTAGCCAACGTCCGCAACCCCGGCGAGCGCCGCGCCGACATCCGCGCGCAGATCGCGGCGAACGAGCGCGCCGAGGAGCGGTTGGCCGACCTCGTGGCGGAACACGGTCGCGCCCGCGTCCTCGCGGCGTTCGACGCCGTGATGGACTACTCCCGGAACCGCGTCACCGCCGAACTGCGCGACCTGCCCGACGGCGAGTACCGCGCCCGCGACGTGCTCGAAGGCGACGGCGTGACCGACGAAGACATCCCTATCGAGGTGACCGCGACGGTCGACGGCGACACCGTCGCGTTCGACTTCGACGGCACGGCCGACCAGGTCGCCGGCAACGTCAACGCCCCGCTCGCGGTCGCCAAGAGCGCGGTCTACTTCGTCGTTCGATGCGTCACCGACCCGGAGATTCCGCCGAATCAGGGCTGTTACGACCCTATCTCGGTCGAGGTTCCCGAGGGCTCGCTCCTCAACCCAGACGCCCCCGCGGCGGTCGTCGGCGGCAACGTCGAGACCAGCCAGCGCGTGACCGACGTGGTCTTTTCGGCGCTCGCCGACGCGGCTCCCGAGCGCGTCCCCGCGCAGGGACAGGGCACGATGAACAACCTGACCATCGGCAGTCGCGCCGGCGGTTCGGACGGCTTCACGTACTACGAGACCATCGGCGGCGGGTTCGGCGGTCGCGCCGGCGGCGACGGCATGGACGGCGTGCAGGTCGGGATGACGAACACGCTCAACACGCCGGTCGAGGCCCTGGAGGCCGAGTACCCGCTTTTCGTCGAGGCGTACGGCCTCCGCGAGGGAAGCGGCGGCCGCGGCGAGTTCCGCGGCGGCCTCGGCATCGTTCGGTCGGTCACGGTCGAAACCGACGCGACCGTCTCGCTTCTCACCGAGCGCCGGCGGGTCGCCCCCCGCGGCATCGCCGGCGGCGAGGACGGGGCGACGGGACAGAACCTCGTCGACGGCGAGGCGGTCCCGTCGAAGACGACCCGCGACGTGCCCGCCGGCACGACTGTCACGGTTCGGACGCCGGGCGGCGGCGGCTACGGCGACCCCACCGACCGCGACGTCGACGCCGCCCGCCGGGACCGCGAGGACGAAAAGACGGAGTAGCGTCGACCGCCTCGCGTCCCGTTCGAGCGGTCGTAATCGTCTCTCTCGCCGCTCTCGAATCGGTGACTCCGACCGCGTCGGGGCACACAGTTCACAATTTGTACAATTTGTAAACCGCTCGAACGGTCATCGGCCGTGCGTCACGCGATTGGTCAGGCCACCGCTCGGTCATCGTCCCGGTCCGGCGACGCGCCTTCATCTGTCTCCCCGTCGGGGACGACGAACTCTCTGGATAGAGAACTGAATGGCGAACTCACGGCCGAGAGTCGGGTCGAACAGGCGGGCAGTCACGCCGCCTTGTCACGCGTCCCGTCCCGTCAGCTTGCGCCGCGGATACGACTGCGCCCCGCCCCGCGTGTTCCGCGCGATAACCGTCGCCGTCGCGGACTGCCGGTCGTCGCGCGGCTCGGTCGACTCGTCGTAGTAGAGCACGGTGAGGTCGAGACAAGCGCGGAGCAGTTCGTTCGAATCGAAGCGGTATCTGTCGGTGCTCGGCCCCACCGTCGCCGGCGGGTCGGCCCGCAGGTGGTGCTGGTAGAACAGGACGCCGCCGGGTTTCAGCGCCGCCTTGATGTCGGCGAGGCGGTCCAGCGTCCGGAAGTAGCTGATCGTGACGAGGTCGTACGTCGACTCGAGGAACTCGTGGGTCGTCGCGTCGGCCCGAATCGTCTCCACGCGGTCGGCGAAGCCGCGGGACCGCGCGCGCTCGTCGACGATGCTCAGCCCCTCGCCGGACTGGTCGAGCGCATCCACTCGGTAGCCGTTCGCGGCGAGAAACAGCGCGTTGCGGCCGTTGCCGGCGGCCACGTCGAGCGCGCGGCCGTCGGGCAGTTCGTCGAGGTACGCCCGTAGCACCGGCGACGGCTCCGGGTCGGTCGGGTACGTTCCGGTCCGGTAGCGTTCGTCCCACTCCATACGGGCGCTACGCGGACCGCCGTGTTCAAGCTACGGCGTCGGTCTCGGCGGGCGGGACGCGGAAGCACCAGCGCTTTCCGCGCCAGCGACGTGGTGGTTTCCGTGCCCTCGATTCGCCCCGACGAGCTCGACGCCCGCCTCGACAACGGGGACGACCTCTTCGTTCTCGACGTCCGCCCGGAATCGAACTACCGGCGCGGCGCAATCGACGGGAGTCACGTGAGCGTCAGCGAACGTGACTACGTCGGGGAAGTGAGTGGAGCGAACGGACCCGACGGGAGCCGAAACGTCCCCGTCTACGACGACCTCCGGTCGGGCGACGACGCCCCGCTTCGGCGCCGGCTGGACGAGATTCCCCGGGACCGCGACGTGGTCGTCGTCTGTAAGATGGGCATCGTCGCCAAGCGGGCGACGAGTCTCCTCCGCGAGGAGGGGTACGACGCGGCGACGTTCGCGGGCGGCATGAGCGGGTGGAACGGCTACCAGCGCGGGTCGCTGAGCTACAGACTCCGGTCGCTCGTCTGGCGACTGTTCTGAGGCTCGCTTGTGGCGCGCCGAGCGCGTGGGCGCTCGCCTCGCCTCGACATGACATCGATATAACACCCTCGGCGGCAGTACGGCCACTTATCCGTCTCCGGCAGAGAGTACGCGGTATGACGATTGAAACCGGCGACTCCGTTTCGCTCGAATACGTCGGACAGCTCCCCGACGGCACGGTTTTCGACACATCGCGTCAGGACGTGGCCGAGGCCGAGGGTCTCGCGGAGGCCCAGCCCGACCGCGACTACGAGCCGCTCGCGCTCGAGGTCGGCGCGGGAACCGTCATCGAGGGGCTCGACGAGGCGCTCGTCGGCATGTCCGCCGGCGACGAGGAGAGCATCGAGATTCCGCCGGAAAAGGCCTACGGCGAGCACGACGAGGACCTCATCCGCGAGCACGAGACCGAACAGCTCCGCGAGGTGCTCGGCGACGAGCCCGAGGAGGGCCTGTACGTCCAGACCCAGCAGGGCGGCCTCGGCGAAATCGTCCACGCCGACGACGACGTGGTCCGCATCGACTTCAACCACGAACTCGCCGGCGAGACGCTCGTCTTCGACGTCGAAATCCTCGACGCGAACTGAACTGAACTGAACTGAACTGAACTGAACTGAGCCGCTGTCTCGCGGCTCGGTGCGTTTTTTCTCCCGCTACTCGCGCCACCACGCGACGGCGTACACCGCGCCCCCGACGAGAAGCAGGACCGCGCCGACGCCCGCGACTCCGAGGCCGACGACGAGCGCGGTCCCGAAGCCGAAGTCGTCGACGTGCGTGTAGGCGGTGATGCTGTGGAGCGTGCCCTCTTTCTCGACGAGTGCCGGGAGCCGGTCCACGAAGGCGTCGTTCACCCGCGGCCGGTAGCCGTCCCCGTCCGAGGAGTTCCGGAGAACTCTATCGACCGTCTCCCTCGCCTCCGGCGAGAGGCGCTCGTAGCTGTACGCCCCTCGCTCGACGGTGGCGTTGGCGACGCGCTGGAGCGTGACGTTTCGGGCGGTGACGAGCGAGCCGTTTTCTTCCACGCTGAACCGGTAGTACTGCTCGCGCTCGCCGTAGGCGTCGTGGACGTACGTGTTGTTCCGCGCTATCGCACGGAGGTCGGCTTGCGCGCCCACTGCCGCGGTTCGGGCGGTTCCCTTCCGCATCGCCGTCTCCAGCGTCTCGCGGGTCTCGTTCGGCGCGCGGTACTCGCCGGCCGAGTACCGCTGGCCCACCTGATGTACCGAAATCGAGACCGCCCGGCCGTGACGGCGCACGATGTGCTCGACATCCGATTGGTTCGCCAACGACACCGTCTCGGCTCGGTACGAATTCGAGACTTTCGGGGGCGGCGACGTCGCGTCCGCGAGCGCGGGCAGGTACGCCGGCGCGGGGAGACAGACGAGACCGACGACCGCGAGAAGGAGGGCGAGTTTCCGGAGACGCATCGTCGGGAGTTCCGCCGACTTGGGTAAGTGTCTTCTGTCGCTGTCAGGCCTCTACGCGTCCGCAGTCGCCTACTCGTCCAGCGCCGGGTTCGCGTCGAGGCAGTCGCCGACCCGCTCGCGCTCCTCGCGGGCGGCGGCCAACTCGTCTTCGACGACGCCCCGCCGGAGGCGGTCGCGCTGGTCTTCGGTGAGTTCCGCGCGGGCGACCGCGGCGTCGCGGAGGCGGTCGTACGACTCCTCGTACGTCAGTTCGTGGACCTCCCGGGCGCGGGCGACCGTCTCGTCGTCGGCGAATCGACTCACGACGGCGACGAGTTCTTTCGTCCGCCAGCGGAGTTCCGAGGCGGACCCCGGCGGCCACGACACGGTCAGCGGGTCGGCGTCCAGCGTCTCCAGAAACCGTTTCGTCGTCCCGACGGCCGCGGAGAACCGCTTCGGGTCGTCGACGTAGTGGTCGAGTTTCGACCGCGAGTAGCCGGCGTACTCGACGAGCGTGGGAATCGGCTCGTCGCCGATGGCGGCGGTTTCGAGGTACTCGCGCAGTCGGTCGGGGGGACTGGGTGTCTCGACCAGCGGGTACGACTCGGCGGCCGCCAGCCACGCGAGCACTTC
>ENA-ORDC01000977-ORDC01000977.1-marine-metagenome-genome-assembly--contig:-NODE-977-length-23722-cov-3.217044_pt1 | contig 23722 bp, 23 predicted proteins | sample MGYA00237783_ERZ508515 | MGnify/ENA primary metagenome ERZ508515 (study PRJEB26186, sample SAMN06268792) | marine metagenome | isolation source: Eden Landing Ponds, San Francisco, CA, USA | place... | reverse complement strand
CGGCGAGCTGCGGTCGGGCTTCTCGATGACGGAGCCGCGCGACGGCGCCGGCTCCGACCCGAAGATGATGCGAACCCGCGCGAAGAAGGACGGCGACGAATGGGTCATCAACGGCCACAAGTGGTGGACGACGCAGGGTGACGAGGCCGACTTCCTCATCCTCATGGCGCGCACGGACATGGACGCCCACCCGTACAACGGCACCTCGCTGTTCCTCGTCGAGACGGACAACCCCGGCGTCGAGATCGTCGAGTCGACGCCGCATCTCGGCCAGACGGTGCTCCCCGAGAGCCACGCCGAGATCCGATACGACGACGTCCGCATTCCCGAGGACCGGCTGCTCGGCGAACTCAACGAGGGGTTCACCCACGCACAGCAGCGGCTCGGTCCCGCGCGGCTCACCCACTGTATGCGGTACACCGGGATGGCGACCCGCGCGCTCGACATCGCGAAGACGTATATGAGCGACCGCGAGGCGTTCGGAACGGAGCTGAAGGACAAGCAGGCGCAGCGGTACGCGATCGCCGACATGGAGACGCGGCTCCACGCCACGCGGACGATGGTTCGCCACGCAGCACGACAGATCAACGCCGGCGAGGAGGCCCGCATCCCCGTCTCGATGAGCAAGGTGTTCGCCGCGAACACCACTCAGGAAGCGATCGACCTCGCCATCCAGTGTACAGGCGGCGCGGGCATGTCGAAGCACCTCCCGCTCGCGGACTTCTCGAAGTCGGTCCGCGCGTTCCGCATCGTCGACGGGGCCGACGAGGTCCACAAGCGCGTCATCGCCCGTGACGCGTTCGACGAGGATCGGCTGAACGCCGACGAACTGGAGAACGTTCCGACGTTCTGAACGAGCTGTCCGTTTCGTTACAGAAACGGCCGTCAGGGAACGGTTTACTTTCGGGGGTGTCACCCCCCGACGATGGCCGCCCTTCGCGACCGACTTCCCACCCCTATCGTCGGGAAGTACTATCTGTATCGAGCGACGGTTTCGTTCGGGTTCTTCGCGCCGGTTTTTACCCTCTTTCTCCTCTACCGCGACCTCGCGTACACGGAGATCGCGCTGCTGTCGACGCAACACGCCGTGCTCACCGTCCTCGGCGAGGTGCCGACGGGGTATCTCGGCGACCGCATCGGCAGACGCAACAGCCTGCTCGTGTCGACGGCCGCGATGACGCTGTCCATCGCCGGCTTCGTCGTCGCGTCGTCGCTACCGGCGTTTGCCGTGCTCTACGGGCTGTGGTCGGTCGCGCTGGTGTTCCGGTCGGGGGCGGGCGACGCGTGGCTCTACGAGACGCTCCGCGAGGAACTCGACGACGAGGGACGGTTCACGACCGTCCGTGGTCGGGCCGACGCGGTCAACCGGGTCGTCACGGTCGTGGCGATGCTCGCGGGGGGCGCGCTGTACGCTGTGCGGCCCGAACTCCCGTTCGTCGCCAGCACCGTGCTCCACGCACTCGGCATCCCGGTGCTCCTCTCGTTACCGAAGACGGCAGCCTTCGCCGACGGCGGCCGTGGCGGCACGTCGGTGCGAGCCACCGCTCGGGTAGTCCGTGAACGACTCACCGTACCCGGCGTCCGGTCGGTCGTCGCGTACGCGGCCGTGTTCTTCGCGCTCGTGACGGTCGTCGACACCTACGTACAGCCGATAGCGCGGGACGTCGTCGGCGTCTCCGAGTCGCTGCTGGGGCTGTTGTACGCCGGGTTCACACTGGGGACGGCTCTCGCAGGCTACTACGCCGGTGCGTTGAACGACCGGCTCGGACCCCGGCGGACGACGTTCGCGGTCCCGCCGGTAGTCACCGTCGTCGTCGGGCTCGCGGCCGTTTACCCGCTGTTCGCGCTGCCGGCGTTCCTCATTCACAAGGGCGCGAACGTCGTGCTCCGTAGCGTCGTCGCGGGATTCCTCAACGACCGTACCGGCGACATCGGCCGTGCGACGGTCCTCTCGGCGGCATCCATGGTGTACGCGGTCGTCAGGCTCCCGCTCATCCTCGCCATCGGCGTGGTCGCGGACGCCTACGGACCGCTGCTCGCGGTCGGTACCGTCGCCGCCGTCTGTCTCCTCGGGTTCGGTGCCATCGCAGTCGGACGGTTCGCCGTCACCGACTCACGAACAGCAGCGACCGCGTGACCGTGCCGAGAACGGTTCGCGGCAACGGTTTTTGTACGGCGGCGCGCAACCCGTCAGTATGGACGAGCGAATCGAACGCGCCGCGAGGCTCGTTCGGGAAGCCGAGACTGTCGTCGCGTTCACCGGAGCCGGCGTCTCGACGGCGTCGGGCATCCCGGACTTCCGCAGCGACGGCGGTATCTGGGAGCGGTACGACCCCGGCGACTTCCATATCCGTCGGTTCGAAGCCGACCCCGACGGGTTCTGGCGCGACCGTGCGGAGCTCGTCGCGGACGTGTACGATGGCTACGAGCCGAACGCAGCCCACGAGGCGCTCGCGACGCTCGAGCGTGAGGGTGAGCTCGACCGCGTCGTCACCCAGAACATCGACGGGCTCCACACCCGCGCCGGCAGCGAGTCCGTCGTCGAAATCCACGGCAACGGCGACCGGGTCGTCTGTCGAAACTGTGCCCAGCGGTACGCCGCGGAGCCGTTCTACGAGGCGGTGCGGGACGGCGAGATCGACGGGGCTCCCCGGTGCGCCGACTGCGACGGCCTGTTGAAGCCCGACGTCGTCCTGTTCGGCGAACCGCTCCCGACCGGGCCGCTCGAGGAGGCGAAACGGCTCTCCCACGAGGCGGACTGTTACCTCGTCGTCGGCTCGTCGCTCACGGTCGAGCCCGCGGCGTCGCTGCCGGACCGGGCCGCGACGACCGGTGCTGACCTCGTCGTTCTCAATCTCGACGAGACGCGCGTCTCCGACCGTGCGGCCGTCGATCTCCGCGCGAACGTGACCGACTCGCTCCCCGGAATCCGCAGTGCGGCGCTCGACTGAGGTAGCTTTTTGACGACGTGCGTGTACTCCTCTCGCATGGCACACTACGAAGTGGTACACACCGACGACGTTGCCGAAACTGATCTCTCCGAGGTCGAGGAGGTTCCCCCAGACCTGAACATCCGTGCTATCGACGATGCGCTCGGGACGGACCAGATCGGTATCCGAATCTGGTACTTCGAGCCGGGCGAGGAGATCCAGTACCACGCCCACGCCGAACAGGAGGAGATCTACTACGTCCTCGAGGGCGAGTTCTCGCTGAAGCTCGGGCCGTCGGGCGACGAGGAGTATACCGAGGTCGGCCCGGGCGCGTTCTGGGTCGCGAGCCCGGAGATGGGCCACGGCCACCGATACCTCGGCGACGACCGCGGTGTCGTCCTCGCTATCGGCGCGCCGCGCGTCGAGGACCCCGGGCTGGACCCCCACTCGCTCGACGACTAGAGCGCGGCCTCCACTTCTCCGGGACCCTCGGCGTCCCCATAGGTGGTGTGGAGATACTCGACGATCTTCGCGGACTCGGCCATCGTGACGCCGTAGTCGCGGTCGATTAACACGGGGACGCCCCGCTGGCCGGACACCCGTTTCACCGCGTTCCGCTTGGAGTGGAGCCCCTCGACCCACACGGATTCGTAGTCGAGGTCGAGCTCGTCGAGTTCGTCGACGACGAGTTCACAGAACGGACACCCTTCGAGCCGGTACAGCGTGAGCTGGTCGCTCATATCGACCCGTCGGAGCCCGTGACACATAACCCCACGGGACGACCGCGGGGTGGCGAACCGCTTTAGTCAGGGGCCGCCGACCCCGAACTATGCCACCAGCGGAGGGGACACGCGCCCCCGACTTCGAAGCGCTGTACTGTGACGGGGAGACGTTCCGCGAACGGACGCTGTCGGCCGTCATCGACGGCGGGGCGGTCGTCGTCTTCTCGGGATTCGTCTTCAACGCAATCAACGAGAACTGGTACAAGCAGTACGACCGAGCCGGCTGGGACGAGTTCGAGGTTCCGGTCGTGACCGTGGCCCGCGACGGACCGTACGCGGTGAACGCGTTCCTCCGCGAGATCGACTCGCCCTTCGCTGCGTTCGCCGACGTCGAAGGGGCCGCCGCGGACGCGTACGACCTCCTCGTCGAACGCGACGGGATGGCCGGCGCGCGAACGGCACGCCGAGCCGTCTTCGTCCTCGACGACGACCGTGAGGTCCGGTATCGGTGGGTCGGCGACGACTGGATCAGCCCGGTGCCGCGCGAGGAGATCGAACGCGCCGTCGAGGCGGTGGGCCGATGAACCTCGACGGTGTCCGGGTCCTCGACCTGACCCGGCTGCTCCCCGGACCTTACGCGACACAGCTGCTCGCCGACTGCGGCGCCGACGTGGTGAAGGTTGAAGACACCGGTGCGGGCGACTACGCACGGTCGATGCCGCCGCTGACCGAAGACGGCCACGGCGCGGTGTTCGATGCCGTGAACCGCGGGAAGCGGAGCGTCGCGATCGATCTGAAGAGCGACGCCGGCCAAGAGGCGTTCCACGCGCTCGCGGCCGACGCCGACGTCGTCGTCGAGGGGTTCCGGCCCGGAGTGGTCGACCGACTCGGCGTCGACTACGACAGCGTCCGGGAGACAAACCCCAGTATCGTCTACTGCTCGCTGTCGGGATACGGCGGCACCGGCCCGCTCTCCGACGACGTCGGCCACGACATCAACTACGTCGGGCTGGCGGGCCTGCTCGATATGTCCCGTGAATCGACCGAGGAGCGACCGCGCGTCCCGGGATACCCCATCGCGGACATGGCCGGTGGGCTCTTCACCGCCTTCGCCGTCTGCGGCGCGCTGCTCTCCCGGGAACTCGGCGATGGCACCGGGGAGTACGTCGATGTCGGAATGAGCGACGTGGTGCTGTCGTTCGGACAAGCCGTCGCGCCCGAGGCGCTTCGGGGCGACGACCCCCGACCCGGTGAGACACCGCTCACCGGCGGCTATCCGTGGTACGACGTGTACGAGGCCGCCGACGGTTACGTCACGCTCGGCGCGCTGGAGCCGCAGTTCTGGCGCGCGTTCTGCGAGACGGTCGACCGCGAGGAGTGGATCGACCTCCACATGACCGACGACCCGGCCGAGCGCGCGGCGCTGCGCGAGTCGCTCTCGGAGCTGTTCTCCTCACGGACGCGAGACGAGTGGCTCGAGACGTTCGAGGGAGTCGACGCCACGCTCGGCGGCGTGTTCACGCCCGCCGAAGCGGTGGAGCACCCGCAGATCGAAGCACGTGGGACCGTCACCCGCGACGACCGCGGCGAGCCGCGGGTCGGGTTCCCCGCTTCGGGGAGTCGGATAGCCGACGACCCGGGCGGCTCGCTTCCGGGGCAAGGAGAGCACACGGAAGCGCTGCTCCGGGCGGCTGGCTACGATGATACGGCGCTGGAGGAGCTTCGGACCGACGGCGTCATCCGGTAACCTCGACCGAGAGCGCACGCAGCGACTCGCGTTTCAGCAGTGCGAAGCCGACGAACACGGTGACGAAGCCGACCACTGTCAGCGCCGTGATCTCCTCGTCGAGGAAGACGACGCCGACGGCCGTCGCGACGATGGGGACGACGTAGCCGACGAGGCTCGCTTCGAGTGCGCCGTAGCGGTCGAGCATTCCGAAGAACAGCCAGAACGCGACCGCCGTCGCGAACACGCCGAGGTAGACGACGGCAGCTACCGCGACGGGCGGATAGCCGCCGCTAATCGGTTCGCCGGCCGCGGCGCTACCCGTATGGAGAACAACCGCACCGACGAGCATGGACCAGCCCGCACGGGGGACGGCCTCCAGCGACGAATCGGCACGCTCGATGAGCACCCCGCCGAGCGAGACGATCACGACCTGCAGGAGAACGAGCAGCCGACCGGTCAGGTCGCCTGCGAGGAGATTCGCCGGCGTCGGTCGAACAACCAGACCGACGCCGAGGAAGCCGACGAGGATGCCGAGCGCGCCGACCGGCGAGACGCGGTCGCCGAGGACGACGAGCGCCCACAGCGTGGTGACGATGGGGACCAGCCCTTGGATGATTGCGGCGACGCTGCTGGGGACGGTTTGCTGGCCGACGAACAGAAAGCCGTTGCCCGCGACGAGAAAGCAGCCGCCGCCGAGCACCGCCTCCCAGTCGCCCCGCGAGCGTGGTCGCCAGTCGGTCGTGATGACGGCCGCCCCGAGCAGGAGAGCGGCCGCCACGTCGTAGCGGAACGATGCGAACAGCAGCGGCGGGATAGCCTCCAACCCGACGCTGATGACGGGAAAGGAGAACCCCCACAGCAACGAGAGCACGGCGAACGGAGCGAGAGCGCGGAGACGGGACACGACGGCAGTAATTTACCGCGCGCGAAAACCGTGACGTTCGGCGAAGCCGTGGCGTGGCGAACAGGTGGCGCGACGACGCGTCCGGGCCGGTGCGCCACGCACCCGCCGTGTTCGACCCGGAGAGCCCATCAGGTCACGGAGGTGGTGGCCGCGCCATCGTATATGAACCCTCGTCAGCGGACGATGGCTGGTAGTTCCCGGAGGTCGTCGATCTCGTAGGTCGCCTTCGGACCGCGCGCGTCGTCGCCATACGCGACCGCGTCGAGGCCGGCGTCGACCGCGCCCGCGATATCGTGTTCGTAGCGGTCGCCGATCATCACCGCGTCGGCCGGGTCACCCCCCCACGCGTCGAGTGCAGCCTCGTACATCCGCGGGTCGGGCTTCGTGTAACCGACGGCTTCGCTCGTCGTGACCGCGTCGAAGCAGTCGTCGACCCCGAAGGCTGCCAGCATCTCGTGCGCCTCCGCGGTGTCGATGTCGCTGACGACGCCGACGTGACGGTCGCCGTCGGCGACCTCTCGGATGGCCTCGACCGCTCCGTCCTCTGGGCGCATCGTTTCGTTGCTCGCACGCTCGAGGAGCGGGCCCCAGTCGGATTCCGGCGGCGGTGAGCCGTCGAACAGCGCCGCCGTCGCCTTTCGGTACCCCTCGTTTGCGGTTCGGTACTCCGTTCCCGTCCGCCCTTTAAAATAGGTTCCGAGCGCGGATTTCCAGCGGTCGAGCGCGTCGTCAGGGAGGTCGTATTCCGCCGTGAGCCGGTCGACGAACAGCGCGTACCCCTCACGGATGCTCTTCAGTTCGACCACGACGCCGCCGAGGTCGAAGAAGACCGCGTCGTAGCTCATTCGAACCTCCGGACGCCGTCGACCGTCTCGCTGTCGATACGACCTTCGCCGTCGAGATGAGCGAGCGCGCTCATGGTCTCCGAGTACATCCGTCTGGTCTCGACGCTTGGAGTGAGCGCAGCCGCGACCGATTCGAGCGTGTCGTGGCCTTCGGCGACGATCCGTTCTACCCGGTCGAGTCGGTCGGTGAGTTTCCGCCGGTCCCGCCCGAGTATCTCCTCGAACCGGTCGTGAACCTCCCCGTGACCGGGGTAGACGCGGTCTGGAGCGAGTTCGGCGAGTCGGTCGAGCGCCCCGAACGCGCCGGGAAACGCCGCAGGGTGGCCGTCGTCCATCCCGTCGTGGAGCAGGACCGGGCGGAACGGAGCCATGACGGTGTCCCCCGAGATGAGCACTCCCCCGTCGACGAGATACGCGAGGTGGTCAGCCTGGTGTCCGGGCGTGTGCACGGCGGTCGCGGAAAGCGGCCCGAGTTCGACGGAGCCGGGCTCGAGCCATACGTCGACTCGCTCGGGTGGCAATAGGTCCCGGTCGCGTTCCAGCGACTCGACGGCGGCCGCGACCTCGCGGTCGAGCGTCTCCCCCGACAGCCCGTAGGCGCTCGCATTCGCCCGCACCCGGTCGGCCAGCGCGTCGGCGTCGCGCCCGAACCGTTCCCGAACGCCGGCTGGAGCGTAGACGGTCGGGTCACTCTCCGCAAGGACGGTCGGTACCTGTCCGACGTGGTCGACGTGTGGATGTGTGACGACGAGATGCTCGATGTCGGCCGGTTCGAACCCGGCGTCGTCGAGGCCGGCGCGGAACGTCTCCTCCTCGTTGCCACTCGCTAACCCCTGCGGGGTTCCGGCGTCGAACAGGACCGGCTCCGCCGCGTCGAGGAGATAGCAGGCGACGTGTCCCGGCGGCCAATCCACGTCGAACTCGACGCGGTGGATGGCGGCTGTGCGGCTCTCACTCATTCGTTGGAAACCCGGCCACGCTGTTGAATAAGCGTTCCCCTCCACGCAACGCACGGGACGGTGAGACGTTCGCGGGAGAATCGGCGGACGCGGCCGTGGCATAGCTTTATTTACGACTGCTTCCGATACGAGGTAGGAGCTTACCACTGTAAACATGACACGGAACAAACGATTCAGCGTCGACGGGGATACCGTCGTCATCACGGGGTCCAGTCAGGGTATCGGAAAGGTCACGGCCGAGGAGCTGGCCGCCGCCGGTGCGAACGTGGTCGTCTCCTCGCGCTCGCAGGAGAAGGTCGACGAAGTGGCGGCGGAGATCAACGAGTCCGACGTTCCGGGCGAGGCCATCGCCGTCGAGTGTGACGTGCGCGAGCGGGACGCCGTCGAAGCGTTGATGGACGCGACCGTCGAGGAGTTCGGCCGAATCGACACGCTCGTCAACAACGCTGGCGCCTCCTTCATGGCCGGCTTCGACGACATCTCCGAGAACGGCTGGAAGACTATCGTCGACATCAACCTCCACGGCACCTTCCACTGTGCACAGGCCGCCGGCGAACGGATGCAAGAGCAGGAGGAGGGCGGACGAATCGTCAACTTCGCGTCCGTCGCGGGCACGAAGGGGTCGCCGTACATGAGCCACTACGGCGCGGCGAAGGCTGCGGTGGTGAACTTCACGACGACGCTCGCGTACGAGTACGCACCCCACGACATCCGCGTGAACTGCATCGCCCCCGGCTTCGTGGCAACCCCCGGCGTCGAGTCGCAGATGGGTGTCTCGGCCGACAACATCGACCGCGATGCCGTCGAGCGCCGCATCGGCCTCTCGGCCGAAATCGCCGACATCGTACAGTTCCTCGCGAGCGACGCGTCCTCGTACGTCATCGGTGAGACCATCACGGCGAAAGGTGTCCCCGACATCGAGGAGAATCCTGACGTATGAGCGCCGACCGGGAACTGTTCCTCCCCGTCGCTGCCCAGCCGAGCGTCGACGCGCTCGTCGAGATGGCTGCAACCGCTGAGGAGTTCGGCTACGGCCGCGCGTGGCTCCCGGAGACGTGGGGCCGCGACGCCGTCACCGTCATGACCAGCATTGCGCACGGCACCGACGAGATCGGCATCGGGACCTCCATCATGCCCGTCTACTCGCGGTCACCGGCGCTCATCGGCCAGACGGCCGCAACCCTGCAGGAGGTCTCCGACGGACGGTTCCGCCTCGGCCTCGGCCCTTCCGGGCCGGTCGTCATCGAGAACTGGCACGGCGCCGACTTCGGCAATCCGCTCCGTCGAACGCGAGAGACTGTCGACGTGGTGAAGCAGGTGCTCGCCGGCGAGCCCGTCGAGTACGACGGCGAGTACTTCGACCTCTCCGGCTTCCGGCTCCGCTGTGCGCCGCCCGACCCCGCGCCGGCCGTCGACACGGCTGGCATGGGTCCGAAGGCGGTCGAACTCGCCGGCCGGTTCGCCGACGGATGGCACGGACTGATGCTCACCCGTGACGGCCTTCGAGACCGACACGAGGACCTCGAACGGGGTGCGGAACTCGGTGACGTGGACGAGCCGCCCCGAACGACCATGTCGCTCACCTGCGCAGCGCTGGAGGACCGCGAGCGTGCCCGCCGGATGACGAAACAGCACGTCGCCTTCTACGTCGGCGGGATGGGGACCTACTACCGCGACTCGCTCGCACGACAGGGCCACGAGGAAACGGCCCACGTGGTCCACGACGCGTGGCAAGATGGCGAGCACGGAGAAGCTATCGCGGCAATCGGCGACGACCTGCTCGACGAACTCGCCGTCGCCGGGACGCCGGAGGAGGCCCGGGACCGGCTGGCGGCGTGGGAGTCGATGGACGAGGTCGACGCGGTCTCCGTGTCGTTTCCGCGGGAGGCGACGGTCGAAGAGATCGAAGCGACGACACGCGCGCTCGCCCCGGAGTAACGCCGGCGTTCACTCGCCGGATGCGATTTCGAGACCGTGGCCCCACCGTCGCTCGTCCTCGGCGCAGGCCGCTACGGCTCCTTATCGGTTCGTGACGAGTTCCCGACACCGCGCAGCGACGAACTGAACCGTGTGAGGGCCAACACGCCGAGCGCGACCTTCACGTACCATGGGAGTCCCCCGTCGCCCCACGGCTGGACCGGCTCCTCGGGCGAGGCTTCCCCTCTACGTCGTCGTCCATACGGGTTCCTCGGTTACGCAGAAAAAAGCCGGGCGATTCGCCGCTCAGTCGTCGGCCGAGGGCCCGGCTCGGACCTTCTCGCGGAACCGTTCGCGGACCTTCTCGACTTTCGGCTGTGCGTGCATCGAACAGTAGGCGTCGTTCGGGTTCTTCTCGAAGTAGTTCTGGTGTTTCTCCTCGGCGCGGTAGAACGTCTCCAGCGGCTCGACCTCGGTAACGACCTCGTCGTCGTATCCGCCCGTCTCGTCGAGAGCTTCGACGTACGACTCCACGAGCGCCCGCTGCTCATCGTCGTGGAACAGGACGATCGACCGGTACTGCGTCCCGACGTCGGGCCCCTGTCGGTTCAGCTGGGTCGGGTCGTGGACGGTAAAGAACACCTCAAGCAGTTCCTCGTACGTGATGGCGTCCGGATCGTACTCCACCTGAACGACCTCGGCGTGACCGGTCGTCCCCGAGCAGACCTCTCGGTACGAGGGGTTGTCGGTTTGGCCACCGGCGTATCCGGAGGTAACGCGCTCGATGCCGGTGAGCTCCTCGAACGCCGCCTCGACACACCAGAAACAGCCGCCACCGAACGTTGCCGTCTCGGTCTCGCTCATAAGAACGGATACGGCGTTGAGCCGCTTGAACCCTCCGCCGGCTCAGGCGAACGCTCCGTCGAACCCCTCGTCGTCCTCGCCGTCGAGAATCTCCATCAGCGCCTCGTGGATATCTCCGACCGGTGGCACGTCCCGCGTCGGGTCGAGCCAGTGGTCACCGACCCACCGGTAGCGGACGGTCATCTCCTCGTCGACGAGGAAACAGGAGCGTCGCGAACGGGAGAACAGGTGGAACGCCTTGTAGCTGACCTCGAACTTCTCGGCCGCGTCGAGGTCGGGGTCGGAGAACAGCGGGAAGTTCAAGTCGAGATACGAGATGAACTTCTCGTGGAGATACGGTCGCGACTTGCTGACGCCGACGACCCGCACGTCCTCGTTTGCGGAGAACCAGTCGAAGTCCCGGAAGGAACACCACTCCTCGATGCAGTCCGGGCTGAAATCGACCGTGTAGAAGGTGAGGAGAACGGGCTTTTCGGCGACGAGTTCGGAGAGGCTCGCCTCGCGTCGCTCCCCTCCCGGTTCGACCAGTGTCGCGGTGAAATCCGGTGCTTTCGCCCCGACCTCGAGTCCCTCTGCGTCGCTCATATTCCCGGGAACGCGTCCCCGGTGTTTATGTGTCCCGGCCGGAGGAGCTTCGTTCCTGGGCTCCGCGGGGTGTGGTAGGATGGCAACACCGCCGATGCACCGACGCGACAAATACGGACACGGACTCGACGAGTATCCAGAAGAGACCGAGCACGGCCGGCTGCTCGGGTTCGACGCGGTCGGGAACGCGGCATATGCCGACGAAACGACTGTCACGCTCGCCGTGGTCGCCGCCGACGGCTCGCTGCGTGTTCCGGTCCGCGACCGACGACTCACTCGCCGGTTCCCGCTCGACGACGCCGGCCTCTCCCCGGTGGAGTACGTGCTGTATTTCGCCGACGAGGTCGGCCCGTGGCGGGCGCTGGTTGACGGCACGCGCCAGCGGATTTCGGAAGCGGGCCACGACCCCGAACGAGTGCTCAACGACGGACCGTTCGAGGCAGAGCCGACAGCCCTCGCCGAACAGCTCGACGAGTCGGACCCCGTCGCTGTCGGAGAAGCAAGCGGGGCGATCCGACGCCTCGCGATGGACGAGCCGGAGGCAGCCGTTCCGGTACTGAGTACCCTGCTCGGCTTTCTGTCCACGGCTATCGAGAACAGAGGGTCCGCTGACCTAGACGACCGAACCGCGAGCTACGAGCGCCGCGCGGCGCAGGCGGACGTCGCCTACGCCGTGGCTCGTATCGCGTGGGGGGAGCCTGACCCCCTCTACGAGTCGCTCGATACGCTACTCGAGGTCGCCGGGCTGGACCGCGAAACCGACGAGGACCATCCTGCGCTCGCATCGGTGACGGATGCCCTGGACCTGCTCGGTCGCGAAGACACCGAACGGATTCAGCTCGCGCTCGTCGACCGCATCGTGGACGATGACACGGGCCGTGCGACGGCGGCGTTGAACGCGCTCTACCGGCTCGAACACCGCTACGCGCACGGAACTCATCCGCTCTGTGCGAACGAGTCGATCAGAGCCGCGGTCGAGGAAGCCAGCGACCGCGATGGCGAGGTGGGGGAGGCGGCGACCGCCGTCGAAACCATTCACGAGTTCCATCGCGGCGGCCCGTAGCCCTCCGCCGTCGTCACCTATATGCTACCGGCCCCGAGACCGTGGGGCATGTCGGATTCGTACACGGGTGCCGACCTGTTCGTCGACGCGCTCGAGCGGTACGGCGTACCGTACCTATTCGGGAACCCCGGGACCACTGAGCTCCCGCTGATGGAAGCGCTCCCAGACGCCGATGTCGAGTACGTGCTCGGTCTCCACGAGGACGTGGCCGTCGGCGCGGCAGCGGGCTACGCACAGACCCGGCGCTACCACGCGGACCAGAACGATGGAGGAGGCAACGACGCCGAGCCGACCGACTGGGGCGACGGTCGTATCAACCCGGCCGGCGTCGCGAACCTCCACGTCACGCCGGGGCTCGCCCACGGCATCGGCAACCTCTACGGCGCCTCGATGACGGGCGCCCCGCTCGTCCTGACGGCCGGGAACCACGAACTCGACTTCCGCCACGAGGAGCCGATACTGACCGGCGACCTCGAACAGCTCACGGAGCAGTTCTGCAAGTGGTCGGCGGAGGTGACAGACATCGACGCGCTGCCGATGATGGTCAGGCGGGCGTTCCGTGTCGCGCTCACACCCCCGACCGGGCCGGTGTTCCTCGCGCTTCCCGTGGACGTGATGATGGCCGAGACGGAGGCGAGCCCGGAGCCGCTGGGGCCGATTCCGGACGCCGGCACGGCGGACCCGCGACAGGTCGCCGCTGCGGCCGACGCGCTCGTCGAGGCTGAGAGCCCCCTGCTCGTGGTTGGGGACGCGGTCGCCCGGTCGGGTATCGACGCCGTCGAGGCGGCCGTCGACCTCGCGGAGGCCAGCGGTGCGCGCGTCCACGGCGAGATGCTCGCCTGCGAAATCAACTTCCCGACGGACCACGAGCAGTGGATCTCCTTTCTCCCGCCGCGAGAAGAGCTCGGCTCGATGTTACAGAACACCGATACCATCGTCTTCGCCGGCTGTTCGACGAACACGACGCTGTTGCGACACGAGGAGCCGCTCGTCCCCCCGGAGGCAACGACCGTCCACCTCTCCGATGATGCGTGGGAGGTCGGCAAGAACGAGCCGTCCGACGTAGCCGCGATCGGCGACCCCGGGCGGACGATGGCGGCGATCGCAGAGCGGGTCGCCGACCGCCTCGACGAGGAGACCCGCCGAGAGCGTGTCGGCCAAGTGACGGCGATGAAGGAGTCGATGGCGGACACCATCGAGTCGATGGGCGAAGACGAGTCGGACGACCCCCGCGCGTCGAAAGCGGAGATGGTCGACGCGGTTCGCGCGGTCGACGCCGACCCGTTCATCGTCGACGAGGGCGTGACCGCGAAGTATGCGATGCTTACCCGCTACGAACTCGAGCCGCAGGGGTACGTCTCGAACAAGGGTGGCGGCCTCGGCTACGGGCTCCCCGCGTCGGTAGGTGCGGCGTTCGCCGAGGAGCTGCGCGACGAACCGCGGCCGGTGCTCGGCCACATCGGCGACGGGTCGTATCTCTACTACCCGCAGAGCATCTACACCGCGGTTCGGCACGGCGTCGACCTCACGGTGCTCGTCCCCGACAACCGGAACTACCGCATCCTGAAGGACAACACGAACCTGATGTTCGGCGGCGACGACGAGGACCACGAGTTCATCGGCATGGATTTCGACCCCCACGTCGACATCCCGGCGAACGCCGAAAGCCACGGCGCGCGCGGCCATCTCGTCGAGGACCCCGACGAGATCGAGGGGAAAGTGTCCGACGCACTCGACTCGCCCGGCGTCGACGTGCTCGACGTGCTCGTCCACGACTGAGCCACAAACGGCTCTTTGTGTCTCCTGAAAGCGTTTATCAGTACCCCGAGTACGTCCTGTATGAACCGGACACTCGTCGCGACGCTCGTGGTCGTTGCGACCCTCGTGCTGGCCGGTTGTAGTGGGGTCGTCCCGAACGGCGGGGCGGAAGAACCGATCACACCCCCGAACTCTACCGGCACGCCGACGCCCGACAGCGAGACTGCGACGCCGTATCCCGATACCACGACCGACCTCCCGGACGGACCGATGGACCCGCCGGAGCGACCGACCGAACTGAACCGGACGAGCGCGGCGTCGTACGTCCGGGCGTTCGAGTACCGGTACGCGTACAACGCGCTGTGGTACGACGACTCCAGCGACGTGAACGTGGAGTGCGAGACGGAATCGGTCGAGGCGGCGCGGGACGGGTACCGGGTCACCGTCGGATGTTACGGCTACTCGAACACCGGCGGTGACACCGCCGGGACCGCCACCGCCACCGAGGTTCACGCCGATTGGGGCGACCGCTCGTTCACCTACTACGTGGACGACGACACGACGCTCCGACTCGACGACACTCAGACTGCATCGCCCGGATAGCGGGGGATACAGCCGTTTACCGACGTATTAGGGCTCATAGCAAGGCTTAGGCCACCCCGACGCGTACGGGGCGGAAGTGACACGGGATGAACTCCGCGGGGCCGTGCTCGTGACGGTCGATTCGCTGCGTGCCGACGCCCCCGAAACGATGCCGACCCTGACAGGGCTCGCGGAGCGCGGCGCCCGGTTCGACAACGCGTTCGCAACCGGCAACTGGACGCCGTTCTCCTTCCCATCCATCCTCGGTGCCGACCCGGTGTTCACCGACGACGGGACGCTCGGTCCCTCGCACCGCCCGACGCTCGCCGAGACGCTCGCCGACGCCGGCGTCGAGACGGCCGGATTCAACGCAGCGAACGGCTTTCTTACGCCGCATTGGGGCTACGACCGCGGCTTCGACCGGTTCGAAGCGTTCACCGACGGGACGGGGTGGCTCGACGCACACCCGACCGTCCACGGCTGGCTGCAGTTCGCTGGCTGGCCACTCAACCGTGCGCGTGACGTCCTCCGAGGAAATGGGGGGAACCACGCCGTCGACACGTCGAAACTGCTCGCCGTCGAGGAGCGCGCCGACGCGTTCCTCGCGGACACCGACGACCGCTTCTTCCTGTGGGTTCATCTGATGGACACCCACACGCCGTACGTCCCCGCACCCCGATACGTGAAGCGGGCGACGGACGGCTCCGTCGGCTCGTTCGGGATGCTCCGGGCGCACGTCCGGGCCGGGCTGGGTCGCGAGCTCTCCGGGGGCGCGCTCGACAGGCTCCGCTCGCTGTACGACGCGGCCGCGCTACAGGTCGACGACGCGATCGGACGGCTGCTGGAGACGCTGGAGGCCGAGGGGCTGCGCGACGAGACGCTCGTCGTCGTCGCCGGCGACCACGGCGAGGAGTTCATGGAACACGGCCATCTCGCGCATTACCCGAAGCTGTACGACGAACTCGCGCGGGTGCCGCTCGTGGTCGACGACCCCCGCGCCGACGGCCGAGCCGTCTCGACCCCGGTCGGGCTCGACACGGTGCCGCCGACCATCACAGACGCCCTAGGCGTCGACGACGCGTTCGACGGACTGAGCAGTCTCCCGACGATTGTTGAGGGGGAACAGCCGCCCGCGGACCCGGTGGTTTCGGTCGCGCTGCGCGGCGAGACGGTCACTCAACAGCCCATCCCGCGGACGCTCGACGACGGGGAACTGCTCGTCAGCGCCCGGTCGGAGCGATGGACCTACATCCGGGACACCCGCGACGGGAGCCATGAACTGTACGACCGGCGGGCGGACCCCGGCGAGCAGACGAACATCTGGCCGGAGGCGTCCGAGAGCCGGGAGATACACCGGCTCCGCGACGCGGCCGATGCCCACCTCGACCGTATCGTCACGGACGGGGCAGACGAGGAGCTCCCCGACGACGTGAAGGACCGCCTGGAGACGCTCGGCTACCGGTAGCTACGCGTCGTCGAGCCCGTCGCGGGCCCGCTCTCGGAGCGCCGCGGCCCCGCGCTGGAGGTAGCCCGCGTCGACACCCGAGATGACGTAGTCGAACCCCCACGACGTGTAACGGTCGACCCCTTCGGGACTCGTCGCGAGCGTCCCGACCGGCGTCCCCGTCTCATCACCGGCCGCCAGCACCCCCTCGACGGCGTCCCGGAACGTCTCCCCTTCGAACTCCCCGAAGACGCCGAGGTTCGCGGAGAGGTCGGCGGGGCCGACGAACAGCGCGTCGACGCCGCCGGTGGCCGCGATGTCTACCACGTTCTCCAACCCTTGCTCCGTCTCGATCTGAACGATGAGTGCCGTCTCGTCGTTCGCGCGATCGAGGTAGTCGCCGAGGTTTCGCCCGTAGTCGGAAGCGCGCGTGCCCGCGACACCGCGGGACCCTTCGGGCGGGAACTTCGCCGCCTCGACCGCCTGTGCGGCCTCCTCCGGCGTGTCGACCATCGGGACCATCACGCCGGCGACGCCGAGATCGAGCAGGCGTTTGATCGCACCGAGGTCGTTGTCGAGCGCACGAGCGAGCGGGACAGCGTCGCCCTCCGCGGCCTCGACGGCGCGGACCTGTTCGGCGACCGTCTCCGTCGTGCTCGGCGCGTGTTCAGTGTCGAGCATCACGAAGTCGAAGCCGGGCGCGGTCATCTCTGCGACGGCGGGGTCGGACAGCGAGACCCACGTGCCGACGAGCGATTCGGTCGCGAGGCGGTCGCGGAACATGGCCGGACTGTGACCCCCTGGGCGAAAAGTCGTGCGGGTCGGCCCGAAACCTAACCCGTCGGCGTTCAGTCGTTGCCCGGCGTCAGTCGTCGGTCGGCAGATCGAGCCGGACACGACCGCCCTCCGCTTCCGTCTCCGGGAATATCTTCCCCGGGTTGAGCGTGTCGTTCGGATCGAACGCCCCCTTCACGCGGCGCATCAGTTCCACGCCGACGGCGCCGTGTTCCCGTTCGAGATAACCGCGTTTCCCGGTCCCGACGCCGTGTTCGCCGGTCGATGTGCCGCCGAGTTCGATTGCGCGCTCGACGATGTCGGCGTACACCGTCTCGCCGCGCTCGACCATCGCGTCGTCGTCCGGGTCTGCGAGTACCGAGTAGTGGACGTTGCCGTCGCCCGCGTGGCCGAAGCAGGGGACGAGCAGGTCGTGTTCCTCTGCGAGCGACTTCGCGTACCGGATGATGGCCGGGAGCTCCGAGATGGGGACGGTGATGTCACCCGGGTGAAGCGGGACGAGGTCGGGGTCGTACGACTGAAGCGCGAAAGCGAGTTCCTCTCTCGCCTCCCACAGTTCGGCCATCTCCTCGTCGCTCGCTATCTCGAACTCGATGGCATCGTGGCTCTCGAAGATCCCCCGACAGAACTCGATCTCCGTCTCGATTCCGTGGTTCGCATGGAACTCGACGAATATCATCGCCCCCTCGGGCAGGTCGCTTCCCTGATACGCGTTCGCCATCGCGGCGGCCGTCTCGTCGACGAGTTCGATCTTCGCCACGTCGACCCCGGAACGCACGGCGTCGAAGACCGCGTCCGCGGCGTCGCCGAGCGATGGGAACAGCGCGCGCCCCCCGCGAATCTGCTCGGGGCGGCCGGCCAACTCCAGCGTCGCGCGTGTCACGACCGCGAGCGTCCCCTCGGACCCGACGAGGAGGTCCGCGAGGTTGTAGCCGGCGCTCGTTTTCTTCGCCTTCGACCCGGCGGTGAACACCTCCCCGGACGCGGTCACCGCTTCGAGTTCGAGCACCCAGTCGGCGATCTCCCCGTACTTGACCGTCTGCATCCCGGAGGCATCGTTGGCGATCATCCCGCCGATCGTCGAGATGTCCCCCGACGAGGGGAGCGGCGGGAAGAAGAGCCCGTGGCTCGCGACGGCCTCGTCGACCGCCGACCCCATCACGCCCGGCCCGACGTCGACCTGGAAGTCGTCCGGCCGGATCGCGAGTACGTCGTTCATCCGCATCAAGTCGAGGCTGATCCCCTCGAAGGCGGGTACCGCGTTCCCCTCGAGTGACGTTCCGGCGGCGTACGGCGTGACGGGGACGCCCCGTTCGTCGGCAGCGGCGAGGACTGTCGCCACGTCGTCGGTTGATTCGGGGTAGACGACGGCGTCGGGGGTGACGCCCTCGCCCGCGCTCTCGGCCCCCCAGTCCGCCGCGTGTGAGTCGCGGGCTGACTCCCCGAAGGAGACCTGCGACTCGGGGAGCACGTCGGCGAGAAACGAGCAGTCGTGTGGCATACGGGAACCGGACGACCCGACCGTGATAAATCTACCCACGGCCACACCACCGGACCACCGGACCGCGGGCGAAGTCCCCAAGTGCCCCGCGTGAGAGGGACAACCGATGAAAGCCGTGCAGGTAGCGGCGTTCGGCGACGCATCGAAACTGGAACTGACCGACGTTTCGAAGCCGGAGCCCGGTCCGGGCGAGGTCCGTATCGACGTGGCGGCCGCGGGCATCAACTTCGCGGACATCATGCAACGGCGGGGGGACTACCACGGTGGCCCCGAGCCACCGTACATCGCCGGGATGGAGGTCGCCGGCGTGGTCGACGCTGTTGGGGAGGGAGTCGACCGCTCCCCCGGTGAGCGTGTCGTGACGATGACTGACGGCGGTGGGTACGCCGAGTTCGCGGTCGCCGACGCCCGGACGCTTCTCGACGTGCCGGAGGGGATGAGCTTCGAGGAGGCGGCCGGCTTCCCGGTGCAGTACTTCACCGCGCACAACTGCCTCCACGAGTGGGGCGGCCTCGAGGAAGGCGAGACGGTGCTGATCCACGCCGCTGCGGGCGGGGTCGGCACGGCCGCGGTACAGCTGGCGAACGCGGCCGGCGCGCGGGTCCTCGGGACGGCCTCGACAGCGGAAAAGCTCGAAACCGCGGCCGGGCTCGGCTGTGATGTCGGCATCAACTACGAGGAGGAGGACTTCGTCGAACGGGTCCACGAGGAGACGGAGTACGGGGTCGACCTCGTCCTCGACGGGATCGGTGGGGAGACCACGGAGCGCTCGCTCGATGCGCTCGCCGAGTTCGGCCGCATGGTGAGTTACGGCGCTGCGTCCGGGGAGCCGGGGCGGCCGCCGACGGACAAACTTCTGTTCGGCAACAAGTCGGTGTTCGGCTACCACCTCGGCCGGGCGCTGGCCCGCGAGCCGATGAAAGTGATGGGTGCGGTCCCGCCGTTGACCGAGATGCTCGCCGAGGGCACACTCGAGGTGCAGGTCGGCCACACCTTCGACCTCACGGACGTCGCGGCTGCCCACGAGTTCATCGAGGACCGGAAGTCGACCGGGAAAGTCGTGCTCGTTCCGTAGGGTGGTAATCCCCTCGTGATTTTCTCCTAACAGCTTCGAATCATACGCTCGAATCCGTTACCATCGTTCATTCGGATGGCAAAGTTTTCGTAGGCCCCGCCGGCAGTGAGGCACGTATGAGCAACCTCGTCACGGATATCGAGGAGACCGCGACCGCACACCCCGACGCGACCGCCCTGGGGTTCCGCGGACAGGAGATCACGTACGGGCAGTTCTGGACGCAAACGGGACAGTTCGCGCAGGCGCTGTCGGACGCCGGCATCGAGCCCGGCGACCGGGTCGGCCTCTACCTGCCGAACCTCCCACAGTACGTGACGGCGTTCGTCGGGACGCTGCGTGCCGGCGCGATCGTCGTCCCGATGAACCCGCAGTACAAGTCCCGGGAGATCAGCCACCTGCTCGCCGACTCGGGGGCGACGGCCGTCGTCGGCCTGGCCGACCTCGTCCCACAGGTGAAGGAGGTACAAGACGACACGGATGTCCACACCGTCGTCTCCGTCGGGGGCGACGTAGACGGCGCGACCGAGTTCGACGCGTTCCTCGCCGACGAAACCCTTGGCGTCGTCGACCGCGACGACGGCGACGTGGCCGTCCAGCCGTACACCTCGGGGACGACCGGCCAGCCGAAGGGAGTGCTGCTCACCCACCACAACCTCTCGTTTGACGCGCGTGCCTCCGCGGAGCTCCACGACGGCATCCTCGCCGACGACAAGATGCTCGGCGTCCTTCCGCTGTTCCACATCTATGGGATGACGATCACGATGATAGCGACGCTGTTCGACGGAGGCTCCTACTGGCCGATGGCCGAGTGGGACGCCGAGGCGACGCTCGAACTCATCGAGAGCGAAGGGATCACGCTGATGCACGGCGTGCCAGCGATGTACAACGATATCGTGAACACGCCGGGGGCGGCGGAGTACGACCTCTCGTCGGTCCGGTTCGCCAACTCCGGCGGCTCCTCACTCCCCATCGAGGTGATGGAGCAGTTCGAGTCGATGTTCGACGTCGACCTGCTGGAGGGGTACGGACTCACCGAAACTGCCCCTGTCACCCACGCGAACCGCCCGGACGACCGTCGTCCCGGCTCCATCGGAAATACCATTCCGGGCGTCGAGTCGATGGTCGTCGACCACAACTTCGAGGAACTCGATCCGGTCGAGAAGGGGCCGGTCGACGACGAGACGGAGCTCGACGACGTGGTCGGTGAGCTCGTGATCCACGGCCCGAACGTGATGGACGGATACTACGGGCTGCCGGAGGCGAACGAGGAAGCGTTCACCGAAGCCGACGGCAAGCGGTGGTTCCACACCGGCGACCTCGGCTACTACGACGAGGACGACTTCTTCTACGTCGTCGACCGCGAGAAGCATATGATCGTAACCGGGGGGTACAACGTGTATCCGCGAGAGGTGGAGGAGCTCCTCTTCGAGCATCCGGACATCGCCGACGCGGCGGTCGTCGGTATCCCGGACGACCGTCGCGGCGAGACGGTGAAAGCGTTCGTCGTCCCGACGCCCGACGCGACGGCGACCCCCGAGGACATCAAGCAGTACTGTCTCGAGAACCTCGCCGAGTACAAACACCCCCGAGAGGTGGAGTTCGTCGAGGAGCTGCCGCGGACGACGACCGGGAAGGTCCAGAAGTTCGAACTCCGCGGCGAGTAAGCGACCTACCCTTTTCGAAGCAGCGTCCCGGCGACGAGCAGGAGACACCCGACGGCGACCGCAGCACTCGCGACGTACGTCGGCCCGTATCCGACCTGCTCGACGGCCGGAAGTGCCACGAGCGGGCCGATCGAGAGCCCGAGGTCGCCGAACACGTTGTAGATTCCACCGAGCTTCCCCACGTCCTCCCCTGGCGAGATATCGCCGAGCGTAGCAAGCAGCACCGGTCCCACACCGCCGGTTCCGGCACCGACGAGCACCGTACCGACCGTGACGGACAGCAGTGACTGAAACGACGCGAGCGTCACGAATCCGGCGGCGAGCAGTGCGAACGCGGGAACCGTGACGAGCGCGCGGACGGCCGTCGCATCGGAGGCCCGCCCTGCGACGACCGTCGCCCCGGCAGATGCAACGACGCCGATACCCATCACGAGCCCGGAGACCCCCGCCGCGGTCAGCCCGACCGCTCGGAGGTCGAGCACGGCCGCGTACTTGACGGCGGTCGTGAGCAGCACACCGCCGAACAGCAGCCGGACGCCGGCGTTCGCCACCCCGACGGGGAGCACGTCCGGGACGTCACGGACCGTCGACGGGAGGTCTCGGAGCCGTGTGACACCGGGGCCCGACTCGCCGGACTGAACGTCCGGCAGAACGTACCAGCCGAGGACGCCGGCACAGAGCGCGAGCGTCCCGGCCGTGAGGAACGCCGTCCCGATGTCGAAGACGTCGGCGACGACGCCGCCGACCACGAGCCCGGTGGGGAACCCGAGCGACTGTCCGGCACGCATGTAGCCGGTCCAGCGACCGCGGTTCCGCTGGGAGGTGACGCCGGTGATGATGGCGAACGCGCCGACGAAGACGAACGCACTGCCAAGTCCCCAGAACACCCGCGCGAGCACGAACACGAGCGCCGGTGCGGAGACGCTACCAACCGCAGGGAGCACGGCGACCTCGATCCGAGGGGTGTACAGCCCGGCGACGTAGCCGAACGGTGCGAGCCCCTGAACGAACAGCCCGACGATCATCGGCCGGCGAGGACCGATCGAATCGATGATGCCGCCCGCGGGCGTGTTCATGCCGAGTCGGGCGATCCGGTTCGCGGAGAGGATGACCCCTAGCATCGCGGCCGAGATACCGAGATACTGATCGAGGAGCGGGAGGGTGGGAAACGCGACGCCGGTGGCGAGACCACCAAGGAAGACGCCGGCAGTCACCGCGATCGCGACGGTTCGGACGGAGCTGTCGTCGCGGTCACGGTCCATACCCTACTCCGGCGGACACCGGTTTACAAAAGTAGCGAAAGCGGCGTATCGAGTGTTAGTCGTTAAATCGGGAGCGACGAGGTATCGATAGCGTCGCGACGGCCGTCGAGCACCGAGAACCGGTCACCGCGTCTGTGTTCGAGCCAGTACAGCAGTCGCTCTGCCCACTCGAGTTTCCGACGTTTCGCCTCAGTAACGCTCGGGTCGTCGAACGCCCAGCCGGGGAAGACGAGTTCGTCGGCGCCGAAGTGGTCGACGAGGAACGCGGCACGGTCGCCATCGGTGAAGCCGCCGAAGTTCTCCGTCGGCACCACCGGAGCACACTGCACCGTCGGCAACACATGATCACCGTCGAACGCGGGGACGTGCTGACGGACCGCATCGATGTTGTCGCCGTGGGCGTGCGCCGCGACGACAACACCCTCTCGAGAGAGACGCCGCGCAGTATCCGAGTTCTTGTCGAGGTCCGTGACCATCAGGTCGACGGCAATGTCCGCTTCGCGGAGCGTATCGGCCGCGACACTCGCGGCGACGACGATGTCGGCTTGTCGGACGGTTGCGAGTTCGTCGGCCAGCGTGTCGGCGCCGCCGCACACAGCGACGTGAGCACCGTCGAACGCCGGAAGCCGACGACGGTCGAACGGCTCGCACAGCGACGCGAGCACGTCCCTCGCGCGCTCGTCGGCCGCGGCGGGGAAGCCGAAGTCGTCCAGCACCCGCCGGTAGACGGGGTCCCACGTCTGGTAGTCCATCACTCGAAGAATGTACCGCGGGCCGCCCGGCCACAGAGTACCCCTACCCGGCGTGACCGGTCGGCAACCGTGCGGCGCTTGCCCCGGCTTTGGTATAAGCTTTCTCTTGCTAAGGGCGGCGTTTCGGCCCTCGATCCGCCGTCCGTCTGACGCTCGCGTGACATCTCAGGGGAGACTCGCTGCAATAGCGTCGAGGCGCGCGCGTACGGGGAGTTCAGCCGCGCTAACCGCACCACGGAGTGCAGCGACGGTTCCGATCAGCAGTGCTCCTCCCGGTCCCGACGCGACGGTGACTCCGTCTCGCTCTGCTGCGAGCGCGTCCAGCGCGGCACGTTCCTCGTCGGAGAGGCCCGAGAGCTCGAAGACACGGG
>ENA-ORDC01000976-ORDC01000976.1-marine-metagenome-genome-assembly--contig:-NODE-976-length-23724-cov-3.254831_pt1 | contig 23724 bp, 20 predicted proteins | sample MGYA00237783_ERZ508515 | MGnify/ENA primary metagenome ERZ508515 (study PRJEB26186, sample SAMN06268792) | marine metagenome | isolation source: Eden Landing Ponds, San Francisco, CA, USA | place... | reverse complement strand
AGCCGGTGGGCGCGCCGGGGACGCTGTGCGGCACCTGCTGGGAGGGCGTCAGCTTCGTGGCGCCGCCGCTGTGCGCCTGCTGCGGCTTTCCCTTCGAGCTCGATCCCGGACCGGAGGGGCTGTGCGGCGCCTGCCTGAAGGCGCGGCCGCCGTTCCGGCGCGCCCGCGCGGTGATGGTCTACGACGACGGCAGCCGCGATCTGGTGCTGGGCTTCAAGCACGCCGACCGGACCGAGGCGGCGCCGGCGTTCGCCCGCTGGATGGCGCGGGCCGGGCACGAGCTGCTGGATACGGGGGCCGACGGGCAGCCGCCGATCCTGGCGCCGGTGCCGCTGCACCGCTGGCGGCTGTTCCGGCGGCGCTACAACCAGTCGGCGCTGCTGGCCAACGCGCTGGCCCGGCAGACCGGCCTGGAGGTCCGCCCGGACCTGCTCTGGCGCAAGCGCAACACGGCGAGCCAGGGCCGGCTCTCGGCCGCCGGCCGGCGGCGCAACGTCGCCGGCGCCTTCCGCGTAACCGAGCGGCATCGCGCCAGGCTCAAGGGACGGCGGGTGGTGCTGGTCGACGACGTGTTGACCACCGGCGCCACCGCGGCCGCCTGCGCCAAGGCCCTGCGACGGGCGGGCGCAAGCGGCGTCGACGTCTTGGTTCTGGCGCGCGTGGTCCGGCCGGCGCAGCTCGGCTAGACCGGGGCCTGTGCAAACACCCCCCGGCGGCCCTACATTGAGCGGCAGTTCCGACCGTCCCTGACCAGCGGGAAGCGCGCCATGCCGAAAGTGACGATCTACTCCTCGATGTTCTGCCCGTTCTGCCACCGCGCGAAGAAGCTGCTGAAGCAGAAGGGCGTGGACTACGACGAGATCGACGCGACAATGAACTCCAACCGCAAACAGGAGATGATGCAGCGCGCCAACGGCGCCCACACGGTGCCGCAGATCTTCATCGCCGAGACCCACGTCGGCGGCTGCGACGAGCTCTATGCGCTGGAGGACAAGGGCGAGCTCGACGGGCTGCTGGGCAAGGCGGCGTGAGGCCGCGCCGACAATGAGCACGGGCACCGTCACCGCCGGGCTGGTGCAGCTGACCAGCCAGCCGGACTTCGCGCCCAACCTGGAGCGCGTCGAGGCGCTGATCCGCGACGCCGCGGGTCAGGGGGCGCAGTTCGTCGCCACGCCCGAGAACACGCCGATCCTGGAGCCGGATCACGCGCGCCTGCGCAGCCTGGTGCCGGCGGAGCCCGAGCATCCGGCGCTGAGCCTGTTCTCCGAGCTGGCGCGCGAGCTTGGCATCTGGCTGCTGCTGGGGTCGACGGCGGTACGCGTCGCCGGCAGCGCCGGTGCCGACGCGGAACTCGCCAACCGGTCCTACCTGTTCGCCAGCGACGGCCGGATCGCGGCGCGCTACGACAAGATCCACATGTTCGACGTCGCCGTGCCGGACGGCCAGACCTACCGCGAGTCCGCCACCTTCCGGCCGGGCGGGCAGGCGGTGGTGGCGGACCTGCCCTGGGCCTGCCTCGGCCTGACGGTGTGCTACGACGTGCGCTTTCCGGCGCTGTACCGCACGCTGGCGCAGGCCGGCGCGCAGCTGTTCACGGTGCCGGCCGCCTTCACCGAGGTGACCGGGCGGGCGCACTGGCACATCCTGCTGCGCGCCCGGGCGGTCGAGACCGGTTGCTTCGTGCTGGCGCCGGCCCAGGTCGGCGAACACGCGCACGGCCGCCGCACCTACGGCCATTCGCTCATCGTCGCGCCGTGGGGCGAGGTGCTGGCCGACGCCGGCGCCGACGGCGAGGGCGTGGTGACGGCGGAGCTGGACCTGGGGCGGGTCGAGCAGGCGCGTCGCTGGGTGCCGTCGCTGCAGCACGACCGCGCCTTCGCCGACCCCGCCTCCGACCGCGCGGCGGGGGAATAGCCGCGGCCCGGCGGCCGCGCGGTCCGACGATCGAACGCCTCGTCGACCCGTCCGACGCGGCCGTGCGCTCGGAACCGGCTTCAGTCCTCCTGCGCCCCGTCGTTCTCCTGCGCCCCGCTGTCCTGCTGGGTCTCCGCGTCGCCGCCGGTTTTCAATGGGCCGGGGGTGTTGGTGGCGCCGCCGCCGACGATCCTGCAGTCCTCCGTCCTCACCTCCAGCGTGATCCCGCGGTAGCCGATCGCGATCGGCCGCACGAAGGTCCGGCGCATGCCGACCTGGCCGTCGGACACCGACAGGAACTGGATGTTGGCCCCCGGCGAACTCGGCAGGTTCGAGGTCTCCCGGTTCAGCTCGTCGAGTTTCGTGTTGGCCCGGCGCTCGCTGGCGTTCTGCGACCCGTCCTGGGACGACGCGGGCGGCGTCCCGCTGCCGTTCTCGCCGGCGCCGCCGTTGCTGGCGTCGGACGGATCGGTCTGCTCGCCGGTCTCCTGGTCGTCGCCTTGACCGCCGGATTGCGCCGCTGCCGTTTGAGCCGCCCCGGCTTGCTGCTGCGCCTGCCCGGAGGATTGCCCTTGCATCGAGCCGCCGCCGACCGGCTGGACCTTGCCGCCGAAGCCGAAGCTCTGCTGGGTGATCACGTTGACGTCGATCGCGCGGGTGTAGAAGACCTCGGAGATCACGTGCACGAAGAAGGTGTCCGGCAGACTGCTCGGACCGTCCGGCCGCTGGCCGTCCGGCAGCAGAGCGCCGATGACGCCGTCCCCAGTCTTGTCAGATGCACCGCAGAGCAGGCTCGACCCGTCCGCGCCGTTCGAGCCTGCGCTGCCGGCCGCGAGCATCGCCTGGGCATCGGGCAGCAGTTCGATCGCCGGCAGGCCGATCGACTCCGCCACCGGCACGCTCACCGAGACCGACTTGATGTCGCCGAACTCGAGCCCGAGCGCGGCCGTGAAGGCCTCGGCGGGGACGAAGGCGGACAGGCTGCCCTGGCTGATCTCGGTCGACAGGAAGGTCGGGAAGCCGACGACGCGCAGCCGCTTCAATGCCGATTTCTCGCGGTTCGTGAAGATGTTGCAGTCGCTGCCGCTGAAATTGGCGACGTCGCTGCAGTCCAGCACCGGCTGCGCCGTCGGCTTGCCGAGGCCGCCGTCCGGTTGTCCGCCGTCCGATTGTCCGTTGCCGCCGCCCGGGACGTCGCTCGCCTTGGTCTTCGGGTAGGTGTTCCGGGAGCGGTAGAAGCTCTCCAGGTCGGCGCCGCTGCCCTGTGCGACGGGAACCCGGGTCAGCCAGGTCGACAGCGGCAGCGGCTTCGGCTTGTCGAAGGTGGCCTGGACGTCGGCCGGGCGCACCGCGGGCAGGTAGACGTCGCCGACGTAGAAGTCCTCGCGCGGCGGGAACACGGGATTCATCTGCAGCTCCCGCATTTCTTCCGACCATTGCTTGGCGACGAATCCCGGATCGGTGTTCGTGCAGCCGGCCAGCGCGGCGGCGATGGCGGCGGTGCCGATCAGTGTGAACGGTCGTAGCCTCATGCGTCCCTCCCCCGAGAACCAAAGGCCGCGAAAACGCACCGCGTTGCGATCGCAGGCGCGAAATTTCGCAGTCAGGTTCTCCTATATGGGGAATTTACGCAACCCCCGCGTGTCGTAAGACGCGCCGGATTTCGTTCATGGGGTGGGCGCACGGCCGAATGCCGGCGGTCAGGCCGACCGCGGTCGTTCGGCGCAGAGGCGCTGGACGGCGGCCGGGCGGGGCGCGTCGACGACCAGCTCCTCGTAGGCGCGCACGCGCAACGCGCCGCGCACGGCCTCCAGCAGCTCGCCCGGCGCCAGCAGGAAGGCCGGGTTGCTGGGCTTGCCAAAGGCCTCGTTACCCTGCGCGAAGGTCTCGTACAGCAGCACGCCGCCGGGCGCGACCGCCTGCACCATAGCCGGCAACAGCGGCCGGTGCAGGTAGTTGGTCACCACCACGCCGGCGAAGCTCCGTCCGGCCAGTGGGAACGGGCCGCCGTCCTCAAGATCGGCGTCCAGGGTTTCGACGTCGCCGCGCCCGCCGAGATCGGAGACCCCCGACAGGTCGCGGTCGACCAGCGTGACGGGATGGCCGCGGTGCAGGAACAGCCGGGCGTGCCGGCCGCCGCCGCAGGCGAGGTCGAGCACGCGCCCGCCGGCCGGCACGCGGTCGGCGAAGCGCTCGATCCAGGCCGACGGCGCGGCGGTGCGGCCGGCCACCGCCCGGCGTCCGCCTAGGAGGACAGGTTGCTGTAGGCGTCGGTAAAGCCCAGCAGGCTGGCCGAGATGTCGCGCGAGTTGCCGCGCTGGCCGGTCAGCGTAATCTGCAGCTGACGGCCCTGGCGCATCGCGGTGAGCGCGCTCCGGTCGACCTCCATCCGGGCCACGCAGCCCTGCTGCACGCAGCTCACGTAGGTGGCGGAGCCGATCTGGTTGCCGTCGACCTTTATCGCCGGGTTTTGCTGCAGGTACACGCCTAGCGGCACCACGAAGGTCGCCACCGTGCCGCGCTGCGGCGGCTGGGCGATGATGATCTGCATGATCTGGTTCTGCGAGTTGTCCTGGCTGACGGCTTGAACCATGCGGCAGGCGCGCGGCTGCTGGCCCTGCTGCGGCCGGCACTGCAGCGTCCAGTCCTCGAACTGCGTGCTTTCGATCTGCGGCTGCTGGCCTTGCCCTTGGCCTTGACCCTGCTGCAGGCCCGGGGTCTGACCCTGGCCCTGCTGCTGCTGCTGCTGGTTCTGCTGCAGATCGGTCTCCAGGCCGCCCTCGGTCTGCGCCAGGGCCGGCGCGGCGAAGATCAGCGCGGCGGCGGCCGCGCAACTGGCGATCGCGGTGCGGAGCGACATGATCCCTCTTCTCGGTTTGCGACGGTTCGTTCAGGTCGGTTTTCGGTCTGCGTCTCGCGTGAACTCGCCTTGCGGCCTAACGATGGCCCGTCCGAGGCGCGCTGCGGCTTACCACGTCGTGATCGCCGGGGCCAGAATCCAGGGGCCGCGTGGCGTCTAGGACGGTTTCTCCGCCAGCAGCATGTAGTTCACGTCGGTGTTCCGGCCGAGCCGCCAGCCCCCGGACACCGGGTCGTACAGCACACCGGTGACGTCGCTCACCCGCAGCCCGCCGCGGCGCAGGCCGCGCGCCACCTCCGACGGCTTCAGGAAGCGGCGCCAGTCGTGCGTGCCGCGCGGCAGCCACCCCAGCACGTACTCGGCCGCCAGCTTGCCCAGCAGGAACGACTTGCCGGTCCGGTTCAGCGTGGACACGACGGCCAGCCCGCCGGGCCGCACCATCGATCCGCAGGCCTCCAGGAAGCCGTCGACGTCGGATACGTGCTCGACGATCTCCATCGCCAGCACCGCGTCGAACCGCGCGCCCTCGGCCGCCAGCTGCTCCGCCGTGGCGACCCGGTAGTCGATCTGCAGGCCGTGCAGCTCGGCATGCGCCTTGGCGGTCTCCACCGTTGCGCGCGCGGCGTCGATGCCGGTCACCCTGGCGCCGAGCCGGGCCAGCGGTTCGGTCAGCAGGCCGCCGCCGCAGCCAGCGTCCAGCAGCTCCAGCCCCTGCAGCGGCCGCACCCCGCCCGGTTCGAGGCCGAACCGGGCGATCAGCGCGTCGCGGATATAGGCGATGCGCACCGGGTTGAGGGCGTGCAGCGGCTTCATGTCGCCCTCGGGGTCCCACCACTGCGCCGCCATCCGGTCGAACTTGCCGATCTCATCCCGGTCGACGGTGGCATCCGCGCGGCCTGCGGAGCCGGGCGCGGCTTCGGTCATGGCGCTCTCCCGAACGTCGGTTGATTGTGCACCGCGGCGGCGGTCGGCTTGCGCCGCGGCGCGCTGGTGGAGTATGGATAGCGGCCGGCGCCCCGGCAACAGGCCGGCGCGCGCGCCACCGCACTCCGCTCACCACGAGTTGGTCCGCAATCCGGCCTGGAGCGCCCATGGCCCGCATCGTGATGAAATTCGGCGGCACCTCGGTCGCCAACGTCGACCGCATCAAGAAGGTCGCCGAACGGGTGAAGGCCGAGGTCGACGCCGGCGACGAGGTCGGCGTCGTGGTCTCCGCCATGTCGGGGGTCACCAACGAGCTGGTCGGCTACGTGCGCGATGCCTCGCGCCTGTACGACACCCGCGAGTACGACGTGGTGGTCTCCGCCGGCGAGCAGATCACCTGCGGCCTGCTGGCGATCGCGCTGCAGACGCAGGGCATCTCCGCGCGCTCCTGGCTGGGCTGGCAGGTGCCGATCAGCACGGACGACGCGCACGGCAGCGCCCGCATCCTCGACATCCGCGGCGACGACATCATCAAGCGGATGGGCGACGGCCAAGTCGCGGTGTTCGCCGGCTTCCAGGGGGTCGACCCGCATGGCCGCGTGACCACCCTGGGCCGCGGCGGCTCCGACACCAGCGCGGTGGCGATCGCCGCGGCGCTCGGCGCCGACCGCTGCGACATCTACACCGACGTGGACGGCGTCTACACCACCGACCCGCGCATCGTGACCAAGGCGCGCAAGCTCGATAAGATCACCTACGAGGAGATGCTGGAGATGGCGTCGCAGGGCGCCAAGGTCCTGCAGACGCGCGCCGTCGAGATGGCAATGAAGCACCACGTGCGGGTGCAGGTGCTCTCCAGCTTCGAGGACAAGCCCGGCTCTCTCATCGTCGACGAGGACGAGATCGTGGAAAAGGAAGTCGTCAGCGGAATCGCTTACAGCCGTGACGAGTCGAAGATCACCCTGACCCGGGTGCCCGACAAGCCCGGCTCCGCGGCCGGCATCTTCGGCCCGCTCGCCGACGAGCACATCAATGTCGACATGATCGTGCAGAACGTGTCGCCGGAAGGCGGCTACACGGACCTCACCTTCACCGTGGGCAAGAACGACTTCGACCGGGCGATGAAGATGCTGGAGGACCGCAAGTCGGACTTCGGCTACTCCGACATCGTCCCCGACAACAACGTCGTGAAGGTGTCGGTGATCGGCGTGGGCATGCGCTCGCACGCCGGCGTCGCCAACACGATGTTCAAGGCGCTGTCGGAGAAGGGCATCAACATCCAGGTGATCTCCACCTCGGAGATCAAGGTCAGCGTGCTGATCGCCGAGGAGTACACCGAGTTGGCGCTGCGCGCTCTGCACACCGCCTACAGTCTCGATGCCGAGGAGTAGGACTGGCACCGCAACCGGTCCCGCCGGCCTCGCGGACCGGCGCGCTTCGCACGCGGTCTGACCCGTGACTCAGCAGGCTACCGATTGGGCCGGCTCGCGCCGCCTGTTGCGGGTGTTGCGCGACATCATGAAGGGCGGCGGCTCCGCGCAGGAGCGGCTCGATCAGGTCGTGCGGCTGATCGCCCAGGACATGGTGGCCGAGGTTTGCTCGGTCTACGTCATGCGCGCCGGCGAGGTGCTGGAGCTGTTCGCCACCCAGGGCCTGAAGCCGGAGGCGGTGCACACCACCCGGCTGCGGGTCGGCGAGGGTCTGGTCGGCAACATCGCCCTGCACGCGCGCCCGCTCCGCCTGTCCGACGCGCAGAACCATCCCGACTTCGCCTACCGGCCGGAGACCGGCGAGGAGGTCTACCGGTCGCTGATGGGCGTGCCGATCCTGCGCGACGGCCGGGTGCTCGGCGTGCTGGTCGTGCAGAACGTCACCCAGCGCCCCTACGCCGAGGAGGAGCAGGAGGCGCTGGAGACGGTCGCGATGGTTCTGGCCGAGCTGGTCGCCAGCGGCGAGCTGGTGGCGCCGGACGAATCGCGCCGCGCCGATTCGGCCGCCCTGCTGCCGGTCCGGCTCAGCGCGATCGTGCTGAACGGCGGCCTGGGTATGGGCCAGGTGGTGCTGCACGAACGCGGCATCGTGATCCGCCAGACCGTCGCCGAGGACACCGAGGAGGAGCGCGCGCGCCTGCGCACGGCGGTGTCCGAGATGCACGCCGCGCTCGACGCGCTGATGCGCGAGGCCGGGCTCGGCCACGGCGGCGGCGAGCACGACGAGATCCTGGCCAGCTACCGCATGTTCGCCGAGGACCGCGGCTGGCTGAACCGGATCGGCGAGGCGGTGCGCAGCGGCCTGACCGCCGAGGCGGCGGTGCAGAAGGTGCAGAACGACACCCGCGCCCGCCTGGCCGAGGTGAAGGACGCCTATATCCGCGAGCGCCTGAGCGACCTCGACGATCTCGCCAACCGGCTGCTGCACCACCTCACCGGCGGGCAGGGCAGCGCCGAGGCCGACGACCTGCCGGACGAGATGGTGCTGCTGGCGCGTACGCTGGGGCCGGCGGAACTGCTGGACTACGACCGCGAGCGGCTGCGCGCGGTGGTGCTGGAGGAGGGCTCGCCGACCGCGCACGTCGCCATCGTGGCCCGCGCGCTCGACATCCCGGTGCTGGGCCGCTGCCGCGGCGCGCTGACCCAGGCACGGCCGGGCGACGAGGCGCTGGTGGACGGCGACACCGGCCAGCTGATGCTGCGGCCCGGCGAAAGCGTCAGCGACTCGTTCGCCGAGAGTATGCGCGCCCGCGAGCGCCAGAGCGCGGTGTTCGCCGCCGGCCGCGACCTGCCGCCGGTGACCCGCGACGGCACCCGGATCGGCCTGCTGATGAACGCCGGGTTGCTGGTCGACCTGCCGCAGCTGCCGGAGTGCGGTGCCGACGGCATCGGCCTGTACCGCACCGAGGTGCCCTTCATGGTGCGCCAGGAGTTCCCCGACGTCGCAGCCCAGACCCGGCTGTACGCGCGGGTGCTGGAGCAGGCGGACGAGCGGCCGGTGGTGTTCCGCACCCTCGACGTCGGCGGCGACAAGGCGCTGCCGTACTGGCGCCAGAGCGACGACGAGAACCCGGCGATGGGCTGGCGGGCGCTGCGCATCGGCCTGGACCGGCCGGCGATCCTGCGCCAGCAATTGCGCGCGCTGGTGCGGGCGGCGGCCGGCCGCGAGCTGCGCGTCATGTTTCCGATGGTGAGCGAGGTCGCCGAGCTGGCCAGCGCGCGCAAGCTGGTCGATCTCGAGATGGACCGCGCGGAGCGCCTGGGCGCCGGCACGCCGAGCTCGGTCAGGGTCGGCGCGATGCTTGAGGTGCCGGCCTTGCTGTGGCAACTGCCGCAGCTATTCGCCACGGCCGACTTCGTCGCCATCGGCAGCAACGACCTGTTCCAGTACGTCTTCGCCAGCGACCGCGGCAACCCGCGCCTGGCGCGGCGCTACGATCCGCTGTCGCCGGGCGGCCTACGGCTGCTGACCACGCTGGCGCAGCGGGCGCGGGAGGCCGACGTGCCGTTGTCGCTGTGCGGCGAGATGGCGGGCCATCCGCTGGACGCGCTGGCCCTGATCGGCTGCGGGCTGCGCAACCTGTCGATGCCGCCGCGGGCGATCCCGGCGGTGCGGCAGACGGTGCGCTCGATCGATTTGCCGGCGCTGGAGCGGCTGGTGCATCACCTGCTCGACAGCGGCGACCACAGCGTGCGCGAGCGTTTGCGCGGCTACGCCCGGGATCACGCGATTCTGATCTGACGGCGTGCCGGCGTGCGCCCAGGGCGTGAGCGTTTGCCGCCGGTCGCGCGCGGCGCACGCGGCGCTTGAGAAAATTCTGTGTACCGCAGTGGGTTTTGCTTTAAGGCCAACCGGCGTGCGGGCAGCATGCAATTCAGTGGCTCGGCCTTTTGGAGCGCGCGCAGCGCGGACCGCCCAGTGCATACGATACCGGATACCGACGACGACGGGATCGCATTCTTCGAACGCCATTGGACGAAGTTGCGCGGCGACCGTCAGATGCCGACGCCGGAGGAAATCGATCCCATGGATTTTCCGCGCTTTCTGCCGTGCGTCTTTTTGCTCGACGGCACGACGCTCGACCGGCTCGTGGTGCGCCTGGCCGGCACCTTCTATCGCGAGCTCTACGGCATCGAGATCACCGGGCACCGCGTCGCCGACCTGATTCCCTTCGACCGCACGCCGGATATCCTGGACGAGTACCGCACCTGTCTCGAGCGCGGGCGCCTGGTCTATCACTCCGGTCAGGTCACCTGGCGCAGCCGCGGCAGCCAACTCACGTTCCACCGCATTCTGATGCCGTTCGGGCGGGACGGACGCGTTTCCCGCCTGATGGGGTTCGCCGAGTTCAAGTATCTCGCGTGAGGCCGGTTGCTGACGGACAAAACCGTCGTTAACCCGGTATTAACCTTAACAATGGAAGGCGTAGACTCGCGGACGCAACACTTCGCCCGGCCGGGCCGGGCAAGGGGGGCGTCTTGCCGGATGGGTATGCGCAGTCGACGCTTCGGGCGCCGATCCGGATCGGCGACTACACGCTGGCGCGGCTCGAACCGCGGGACGCCGCGATCGTTCCCGACGGCTTCCGACGGGTGTATGGCGACGCCTACCTGTCGGCGGCGGTCTACGACGCGGACGCGCTGGCCCGGGCGCTGCGCCGCGGCGAGCAGATCTCCTTCGTCGCCCGCCACGCCGACGGCGACTTCGCCGGGCACATCGCGCTCAAGCGCTCCGCGCCCAATCCGCGGCTGTTCGAGGTGGTGCAGGGCATCGTCGTCGCCGAGCACCGCAAGGCGGGCATGTTCCGGCACCTGTTCGACGCCGCCCTGGAGCGCGCGCGGCGCGACCCGGACTGCGACGGCTTCTTCGGCACCGCGCTGACCAACCACAAGGTCTCGCAGCGCGTGCTTGCCGAGGCCGGGTTGCGCGACGTCGGCTTCGAGATCGACTACGTGCCGCAACGCATGCTGGCCAACGAGGGCGCGGCCGGCGCCATCGCCACCGTGGTGCAGTACCTCGGCCTGCGGCCCTCGGCGCCGCGGCCGGCGCACGTGCCCGAGCGCTACCGCGCCTGGACCGCCCGGCTGCTGGCGGTCTGCGGCGAGGCGACGCGGGTGAGCGCGCCGCGTGGGCGCACGGCGCTGCCGGCCGGCCCGGCGGGCGTCGAGTCCGCCGACATGCCGCGCTTCGACATGGCGCGGCTCAGCGTCGAGCGCGTCGGCGTCGATCTGCCCGGGCACGTCGCCCGCTGCGAGCGCGCCGCCGCGGCGGCCGGCCGGCGCACGGTTCAGGTGCTGGTCAATCTGGATCGGCCGGCGGCGGCGCCGGCGATCGACTGGCTGCGCGCCCGCGGCTACGCCTACAGCGGGCTGCTGCCGCGCTACTGCGCCGACGGCGGCCATGCCGGCCTGATGTACCGCAGCTTCGCCGCCCCCAATTTCGCCGAAATCAAGCCGTACAGCGAGGACGCGCGCTGGCTGCTGGGCGAGGTGGTGACCGACTGGCGCACCCGTCCTGTCGGCCCGGCCGATGCGGCGAACGGATCGGCCGCGGAGTGACGGCCCGCGCCCGGACGCTCGCGCGCAGGCGCGTTGCGCTGCAACGCTAAAGGTTTGGCGCGGCTCCAACGCTTTTGCTAAAAGGCGGCATGGATTGGGTTTTCTCGGCCCGGGCGGGTGCGCCGCATTTCGGCGGCCTTTTAATCTTTTCCTAGGATTGTCCTGCACACTGCGCACCCGAAGGACGACGGCGTACATCCAATGGCAGACGATCCGAGGCACCAGAAACTCTACGCCCGCGACCCGGTTGCGGCGGAGCCGAATTTGACCGGCGAGCCGCCGCGCGACGCCGTCGGCACGTTGTTGCGCCGCACCCGCGAGGAATTCGGCCAGGACCTGCGCGAGGTCTCGGAATCGCTGCGCATCCGCTACGCCTATCTGGACGCGATCGAGCGCTCCGCCTTCGAGGAGCTGCCGGGGCCGACCTACGCCATCGGCTTCGTGCGCGGCTATGCGCAGTATCTCGGGCTGGACGACGAGGAGATCGTCCGCCGCTTCAAGCAGGAGAGCCAGGGCCTCAAGCGCGACCAGGAGCTGCACTTCCCGGCGCCGGTGAACGAGGGCAAGCTGCCGGGCGGCACCATGCTGGTGGTGTCGCTGCTGCTGATCGCCGCCGCCTACGGCGCCTGGACCTACTTGTCCAGCGACCAACGCTCGGTCGCCGATCTGGTGCCGGAGGTGCCGCAGCGCCTGCAGGAGCTGGTCGGCGCCGAGCAGCAGCCGGAGCCGCCCGGCGCGGCACAGCTCGCCGAACCTGCCGAGCCCGCCGGCCCGGCCACCGGCACCGGAGATGGCGACAGCGACGGCGCCCAGGCGGGGTCGGAGACCGGGTCGCCCAGCGACCGTCAACTGGCCGAAGCCCCGTCAGGGGACGGTGGCGACACCGCAGCCTCGTCCGCGCCCGCCGGCGACGGCCCGTCGGACGAGGCGACCGCCGCGCCGGGTGGCGGCGACGCGGGCGAAAGCCAGCCGCCGAGCGGGACTTCCGGCGGCGGCACGCCGTCCGGCGACGCCTTGCCAGGGGAGACCGTGACCAGCGTGCCCGACGCGCCGGCACCCGAGACGGAGGCGTCCTCCGAACCGGACGTGCCGGCCGTGCCCGACGCCGAGCGGCAGCCGGGACGCGCGAACGGCGGCGCCGCGCCGCAGCCGCCGGCCGGAAGCGCGCCCCAAACAGCCGGGACTGAGACCACCGATACCGAGACGCCCACTGCCGAGACTCCCGCTGCCGGGGCGCCGCAGGCCGAGGGCGCGGACGACGGGCAGGCGACCGCCTCGGCATCCGGCCCGGAGGCGCCGGCGCAGGACGACGGCGGCCCGCCGGCGGTGCCGGAGATCCAGCAGGACGAAAGCGGCATCCCGACCGCGCCGGAGCAGACCCAGACCGCCGCCAGCGATGCCACGCAGGACGGCCGCGAGTTCGGCGCCGACGCCGCCAGTTCCCGGGTCTCGCTGCGGGCGACGGCGCGCAGCTGGGTGCAGGTGCGCGGGCCCGACGACAGCCTGGTGCTGACCCGCATGCTGCGCCCCGGCGACATCTACCACGTGCCGAACCGGCCCGGGCTGACGCTGCACACCGGCAACGCCGGTGGTTTGGAGGTGCTGGTCGACGGCAGCAGCCGCGGCCGCCTGGGCGGCGACGGCGAGGTCCGTCGCGGCATCGTCCTGGAACCCGGCGCGCTGCCGTAGGGTGGGTTCGCGAAGCAACCCACCAGCGGCATCGGTCGCGGCCGCGGCTTTGACCCGCCGCGGGTCGGGCCCCATCTCTTCCCCCGTCACGAAGGCGTAACGGCGCCGCGTGTTGCCGCCGCCGGGCGCTTACGTGTATTTCTGGACGCAAGGGCGCGACAGTCCGCGCCATCCTTGGGCTTGAGGCGACGAACTTAGCCATGAGCAACAGCATAAGACCCTGGCGCGACATCTATCGGCGCGAGAGCCGCAAGATCTGGGTCGGCAACGTGCCGGTCGGCGGCGATGCGCCGATCACCGTGCAGTCGATGACCAACACCGACGCCGAGGACGTCGACGGCACGGTGGAGCAGATCCGGCGCCTCGAGGAGGCCGGCTGCGACATCGTCCGGGTGTCCTGCCCGAGCGAGGAATCGACGCAGGCCCTGGCCAAGATCGTGCCGCAGGTGTAGATCTCGGTGGTCGCCGTATCATTAAAAAAAAACAAGCGCGCCATCGAGGCCGCCCAGGCGGGCGCGGCCTGCCTGCGCATCAATCCGGGCAACATCGGCTCGCGCCAGCGCGTGAAGGAGGTCGTGCAGGCCGCCAAGGACCATGGCTGCTCGATGCGCATCGGCGTCAACGCGGGGTCGCTGGAGCGCGACCTGCTGGAGAAGTACGGCGAGCCCTGCCCGGACGCGATGGTGGAGAGCGCGCTGACGCACGCGAAGATCCTCGAGGACGAGGACTTCCGCGAGTTCAAGATCTCCTGCAAGGCCTCCGACGTGTTCCTGGCGGCGGCGGCCTACATGCAGCTTGCCGACGCCTGCGACTACCCGCTGCACCTCGGCATCACCGAGGCCGGCGGCCTGCGCTCCGGCACCATCAAGTCGTCGATCGGCCTGGGCAACCTGCTGTGGTCCGGCATCGGCGACACGGTGCGCGTCTCGCTGTCCGCCGATCCGGTGGAGGAGATCAAGGTCGGCTACGACATCCTGAAGTCGCTGGGCCTGCGCCACCGCGGCGTCAACGTGATCTCCTGCCCGTCGTGCGCGCGCCAGCAGTTCGACGTGATCGAGACCGTCCGGGTGCTGGAGGAGCGGCTGGAGCACATCTCCACGCCGATGACCGTGTCGGTGATCGGCTGCGTGGTGAACGGCCCCGGCGAGGCGACCATGACCGACATCGGCTTCACCGGCGGCGGCCGCGGCACCCACCAGGTCTACCTCAACGGCGTGCCGCACCACCGGCTGAAGGACGAGGACATCGTCGAGCACATGGTCAAGCAGGTCGAGCAGAAGGCCGCCGAGATCGAGGCCAAGCGGGCCGAGGAGGAGGCCGCCCAGGAGGCCGACCCGGCGCCCGCCAAGACCGGCACCGACGCGTAGGGCGGAGTCGGAGCGCAGCGACACTCCGCCGACCGCTGTTCCGAACCGCACCGGTGTTGGCGCGCTGCAAGCGAGCCCGCCCTACGGCTGTCCCGCCCTCCCGGTTGCGCGCTCGGCGCCGCACGCGGTAAAGGTCCGTGCGCCGCCGGGGAAGCGGCGACCGTCCGTCCAGCTCGGAGATCCCGTTGGCGAAGCTGCAGCCGGTGCGCGGCACCCGCGACATCCTGCCCGACGACATGCGCCGGCACCGCACGGTGGTGGAGACCTGCCGCCGGCTGGCCGAGCGTTACGGCTACCACGAGATGAGCACGCCGGTGTTCGAGTTCACCGACGTGTTCCGGCGTACCCTGGGCGAGACCTCCGACGTCGTCACCAAGGAGATGTACACCTTTCCGGTGCGCGAGGAGGGCGACAGCGTCACCCTGCGCCCGGAGGCGACCGCCGGCGTCGCGCGCGCCTTCATCACCCACGGCATGCAGCAGAGCCTGCCGGCGAAGTTCTTCTACACCGGCCCGATGTTCCGGCACGAGCGCCCGCAGAAGGGCCGGCTGCGCCAGTTCCATCAGGTCGACGTCGAGCTGATCGGCGTCGCCCAGCCGGTCGGCGACGTCGAGATGATCGCGCTGGGCCGCCACTTCCTTGAGGAGATCGGCCTGGACGACCGGCAGATCACCCTGGAGATCAATACGCTGGGCGATCTGGAGAGCCGCAAGACCTACCGGCAGGCGCTGGTCGACTACTTCTCCCGCTACGAGAACGACCTCTCCGAGGACAGTCGCGAGCGGCTGCACCGAAATCCGCTGCGCATCCTGGACTCCAAGGACGAGGACGACCGCAAGCTGGTGGCGGAGGCGCCCTCGTTCGACGAGTACCTGAACCGCGAGTCGAAGGACTTCTTCGAGGCCGTGCTGGACGGCCTGAAGCGCCTGGGCATCGGCTACACCCTGAACGACCGGCTGGTGCGCGGGCTGGACTACTACACCCACACCTGCTTCGAGTTCACTACCGACGCGCTGGGCGCCCAGGGCACGGTGCTCGCCGGCGGCCGCTACGACGGTCTGATCGAGACGATGGGCGGGCCGTCGACGCCGGGCATCGGCTGGGCCGCCGGCGTGGAGCGCCTGGCGATGCTGCTGAGCCAGGCCGAGGCGGCGCCGCGTCCCGTCGCCGTGGTGCCGGCCGGCGACGCGCAGGAGGGCCTGGCGCTGGAGCTGACCCAGCGGCTGCGCCGCGATGGCTTGGCGGTCGAACTGGGCTACACCGGCAACCTGGGCAAGCGCCTGAAGCGGGCCGACAAGGTGGGCGCCCGGGTTGCGGTGATCCTGGGCGAGGACGAGGCGGCCAAGGGTTCCGCCACGGTGCGCGACCTGGACACCGGCGAGCAGGAGCTCGTCGCGCTGGACCGGCTGGGCGAGCGCCTCGCCGCCGACCGCTAGACGGCGGAGCGCGCCGCAGCGATGTCCGAGGAGCGTGCCAACCATCCGGCCGCCCGGCTGCTGGTGGTCGGCCTGTCGCACCGGGGCGCGCCGCCGCACACCCACGACCGCCTGTTCGCCGAGGACATCGATCGGACCCGCCTGCTGGCGGATCTGCGCGCCGCCGGCTTCGACCAGGCGGTCGCCATCGCCACCTGCGAGCGCGTTGAAGTAGCCACCCTCACCGACGAGCCGAGCCGGGTCGAACTGGCGGTCGCCGAACTGATCGCCGGCTGGGCGGCGCTGGAGCGCGACGAGGTCCAGGCGGCGCTGTCGATCCACCACGGCCAGGCCGCGCTGCGCCACCTGTTCGCCGTCGCCGCGGCGCTGGAAAGCCAGATCGTCGGCGAGCCGCAGGTGCTGGGACAGCTCAAGGACAGCCACCGCGCCGCCGGCGAGGCCGGGCTGGTGGGCGGCGAGCTGGAGGCGATGCTGCAGGCCGCCTACACGGTCGCCAAGCGCGTGCGCAAGGAAACCGCGCTGGCGGAGCAGCCGGTGTCGATCGCCGCCGCCGCGATCAAGGTGGCGCGGCAGATCCACGGCGACCTGCGGCGCACCAACGCGCTGCTGATCGGCCTGGGCGAGATGGGCGAGATCATGGCCGGGCAGTTGCAGGACTGCGCCGTCGCCCGCATGGTGGTGACGCATCCGACGCAGCGCCGCGCCGACGCCGCCGCCCGCCGTCTGGGCTGCGTCGCCCGCACCTGGGACGAGCTCGACGCCGCGCTGGCGGAGGCCGACATCGTCGTGGCGGCGCTCGGCGAAGGGCGCTATACGGTGGGCGCGCAGCAGTTGCGCCGGGCCCTGAAAGTCCGCCGGCAGCGCCCCATCTTCGTGATGGACGCTGCCGTGCCGGGCGACGTCGAGCCGGCTGTCGACGCGCTCGACTCGGCGTTCGTCTACAACCTCGGCGACCTCGAGCAGGTCGCCCAGGAGGGCCGGGCACAGCGCGAGGGGGCGGCGCTCGCCGCCTGGCGGGTGGTCGACGAGGAGCTCGACGCGTTCGCCCGGCGCGAGGCCGGCCGCGAGGCGGCGCCGTCGCTGACGGCGCTGCGCCAGCACATGGAGGCGGTGCGCTCGGAGGTGCTGGCCAGCGGCAAGCTGGACGCCGCCGCGGCGACCCGCCTGCTGGTGAACCGGCTGCTGCACGACCCCGCGCAAGCGCTGCGGTCGGCCGCGCTGGAGCCCGGCGAACGCGCCGAGCTGGAGCGCACGCTGGAGCGCCTGTTCGGCATCGACGCGCGGGACCGCGCGGCCCCCTGGCGGGACGACACCCGCCGGGACGACGACGAGGAAGGTTGAGACGCCGTGTCGCTGGACGAGAATCTGGATCGGGTGGTGGCCCGCTACGAGGAGCTGCAGGCCCTGGTGGCGCGCCACAACACGCCCGGCTCCAAGGACTACACCGAGAAGCTCAAGGAAATCTCGGACCTGCAGCCGATCGTCGAGTCGATCCAGCAGCTGCACAAGGCGCAGCGCGAGCTGGCGGACACGCGGGCGCTCGCCGAGGACTCCGACAGCGACGCCGAGATGCGCGAGATGGCCGAGGACGAGGCGCGCCAGCTGGAGGAGCGCATCGAAGCGCTGCAGCACGAGGTGCAGATGCAGCTGCTGCCGCGCGACAAGGACGACGAGAAGAACGCTATCCTGGAGGTCCGTGCCGGCACCGGCGGCCAGGAGGCGGCGCTGTTCGCCGCCGAGCTGTTCCGCATGTACCAGCGCTACGCCGACCTGCAGGGCTGGAGCGTCGAAATCCTGAGCTGGCAAGACGCCGAGCAGGGCGGCGCTAAGGAGGTCAGTGCGCTGATCAAGGGCCGCGGCGTGTTCGCCAAGATGAAGTACGAGTCGGGCGTGCACCGCGTGCAGCGGGTGCCGCAGACCGAGAGCCAGGGCCGCATCCACACCTCCGCCGCCACCGTCGCGGTGCTGCCGGAGGCGGAGGACGTCGACATCGAGATCGAGGACAAGGACCTGCGAATCGACACCTTCCGCTCGCAGGGCGCCGGCGGCCAGCACGTCAACACCACCGATTCGGCGGTGCGGATCACCCATTTGCCGACCGGCGTGGTGGTCAGCTGCCAGGACAACAAGTCGCAGCACAAGAACCGCGCGCAGGCGATGCGGGTGCTGCGCTCGCGGCTCTACGACGCCGAGCGCCAGAAGGTCGACCAGGAGCGCGCCGACGCCCGCAAGAACCAGATTGGCAGCGGCGACCGCTCCGAACGCATCCGCACCTACAACTTTCCGCAGGGCCGCGTCACCGATCACCGCATCGGCCTGACGATCTACCAGTTGGAGAAGGTGCTGAGCGGCGAGGGCCTGGATCAGGTGATCGATCCGCTGATCAGCGAGGATCAGTCGGCCAAGCTGGCGGAGCTGCAGTGAGCGTCGCCGGCCAGACGGACGCTGCGGCCGGCAAGACCGTGCAGGACGCACTCGACGCCGCCGCCGGGCGCCTGGCCGCCGCCGGCGTGGAGGCGCCGCGGCGCGAGGCGCAGTTGCTGATGGCGCACGCCCGCGCCTGCACCCTGGCCCGCGTGCTGGCGGACGCCGAGGACCCGCTGGACGCCGACGGCGCCGCCGCGTTCGACGCGGCGGTGCGGCAACGCGCGGCGCGCAAGCCGCTGTCGCGGATCGTGGGAAGCCGCGAGTTCTGGAGCCTGGAGTTCCGGCTCGGCCCGGCGGTGCTGGACCCGCGGCCGGACAGCGAGACGCTGGTGCGGGCGGTGCTGGACCGGGTCGCCGACCGCGGCGCGCCGCTGCGCCTGCTCGACCTCGGCACCGGCAGCGGCTGTCTGCTGCTGGCGCTGCTGCAGGAACTGCCGAACGCCGGCGGCCTCGGCCTGGACCGGGACCCCGCCGCCGCCGAGGCGGCGCGGGCGAACGCCGCCGCGCTCGGGCTTGCCGGCCGGGCCGAAATCCGCTGCGCCGATTGGGCCGACGGGCTCGACGGCCGGTTCGACGTCGTCGTCTGCAACCCGCCCTACGTGGCGACGCACGAAATCGACACGCTGGCGCCCGAGGTGGCGCGCTACGATCCGCGCGGCGCCCTCGACGGCGGCCTGGACGGGCTGGATGCCTACCGCGCGCTGGCGCCGCGCCTGGACGGCTGGCTGGCGGCGGACGGGCTGGCGGCGCTGGAGGTCGGGCAGGGACAGGCCGAGGCCGTGGCGGCGCTGCTGCGGGCGGCGGGGTTGCGTTCACCCGCCTCCGTGTGCGATTTGGCAGGGGTCCCGCGTTGCGTCCTGGCGTCGCCCGCAGGGTGATGACGGGCAGAGCGGTGTGCCGGGCGGGCCGGCGCGCCATCCGCTGCGGGGCAGAAAACGGTTGGACGCGGCGCGTTTCCTGACTACGGTACGCGCGTGGTGCGGAGCCCGAGCGAGGCTTCGCCGCGTTTCCGGGGTCGGGGATGCCGGGAACGCCACGCGATCCCGACAGCGAACCGCTCATGACGCGAACGGCCCTGCCGCTATGCGGGCCGCCGTGCAGAGCGCGAGGATCGACGTCTCCTTGGGTTAAAGGACACGATGAGACAGGGTGCGAGTGGACGGCGGCCACGCGGCCGCTCCGGTGGCGGCGGCGGTCGCAAGAACGTCCCGCTGAAGAACCAGAATTTCGACAGCAACGGCCCCGACGTCCGGGTTCGCGGCAACGCCCACCAGGTCTACGAAAAATACCTGGCGCTGGCGCGCGACGCCTCGTCGGCGGGCGATCGGGTGATCGCCGAGAGCTATTTCCAGCACGCCGAGCACTACTACCGCATCATCAACGAGAACACCGATCCGTCGTCCGAGCGCGACCGCAACCGCGACTGGGACCGCAGCGACAGTCAGGGCGCCGACGACGACGATCAACAGCAGCACGACGGCCAGCAGGCCAACGGCCAGGGCCGTGACGGCGGCGGGCGCGGCTCGCGCCAGGAGCGCCGCGAGCAGTACGAGCAGCAGGAGCGCGGTCCGCGCCGCGCCGACGGCCCCAACAGCGACGGCCAGGGTCAGCAGCCCGATCCTACCGGCGAGCAGCCGGATCCCGACGCCGGCGGACGCCAGCCGGCACCTCAGGGCAATGCGCCCCAGAGCAATGCGCCGAAGGACGGCGGCCAGCCGAACGACGCGAAGGCCGGCGACGGCGGTTCCGGCGATGCGCCGACGAAACCGAAGCGGGGCCGTCCGCGCAAGGTGCGCCCGGACGGCTACGGCCGCCTGAGCGGCGACGAGTCAGCGAAGGGCGACGGCAAGGGCGCGTCCAACGGGGCCGAAGGCGGCGACCCGGCGCAGAGCGGCGACGGCGCCAGCCAAGTCGACGCCGCTGGGCAGCCGACCGGCGAGGGCGCGCAGTCCGGCGAAGAGGCGCCCAAGCCCAAGCGCGGCCGCGGTCGTCCGCGCAAGGCCAAGCCCGCCAATGGCAGCGGTGAGGGCAGCGGCCCCAGCGCCGAGGGCGGCGGCTCGGCCGGCGGCGAGTCGTCGTCCGGCGAGGGCGAAGGCTCCACCCAGCGCAACGGGGCGGCTCCGAACGGCTCGTCCAGCGACGACGGTCAGCCGAACTTCTAGCCGGTCCCGCGACAACCGGAACGTGAGCGAAGGGCGGCCCTGGGGGCCGCCCTTTTCGCTTGGCGGGTGTGCGGTCGATCTCCAGGCGCTGCCTTCGACGGCCGGGCCGCCGAACCACACCAATTCAGTGCAAAATCGACGACCGATGCATGCACTGGTTAATGCGGCCGGACAAATTCATCGAAAATTTCTATCCATACGTCCGGAGCGAACCCCGACCGGTGACCGGCACAAGTCCGATAACGGACTGACAAATCGCATTTAATTGGGTCTGGCTCAACTCGAAACTCCGCTGCGCCGGTTCACATGAATTAAGCCCTCTTTAAGTGAACGCGGTCTAGCTAAAGGCCCACTCTCAAGCAGCGGAGCTACGGGCGTGAAGAACTGGATTCTGGGTACGACGATCCTCGCGGCGATGGCCGCCGGGATCGGCGCGGCGCCGGCGGACGCGCAGGACATTCCGCCGAAGCTGATCGAAGAGGTTCGGTCCTGGATGACCGACCCCACCGTGCTGATCACGGTGCGCCAGTGGAACGAGACGCACGCGTCCCTGACCCAGGCGGAGATCGACGAGCTGGACCAGAAGTGGCGGGCCGAGGTGGGCACCGGCAAGCAGCCGCTGATCGCGCAGATCACCGGCGCGCCGCTGTCGAACTTCCTGATGCGCAAGAAGGCCAAGGCCGGCGGCCGGCTGATCGAGGCGTTCGTCATGGACTCCAAGGGCCTGAACGTCGGCGTCAGCTCGATCACCTCGGACTACTGGCAGGGCGACGAGGCGAAGTTCCAGCAGACCTTCGACAAGGGCCCGAACGCCATCCACTACGGCGAGATCGAGGTCAAGGACGACACCGGCCACCGGGCGCAGCAGGTCAACATGACCATCGTCGATCCCGAGACCGGCAAGCCGATCGGCGCCATGACGGTGGAGTTCGACCTGAACGTGGTCGCTCTCTACGAAGCCGGCAGCTAGCCGTCCTTCCATCCGACGAGACAAGAAAGTTCCCGCCATGCAGAAGACACTCCGGGACCTCCGCGTGTCCTACAAGATCGGTCTGGCCTTCGCGGTCGTGATGGCCGTCATGGCCGGCGTGACCGGCTTCGTCACGCTACAGATCAACCGCGCCGACCACTTGCAGACGCAGACCCAGGCGACGCTCGACATGATGACCGCGCTGGACGACACCGTGAACGCGGTGGTGCACCAGCAAAGCGCCGTGCGCGGCTTCATGCTGAGCGGCGACCCGGCCACGCTGGAGCTCTACGACGAGGGCGAGACGGGCTACGCCGCCGGCATCGAGCGCCTGAAGCAGGAGAGCCGGGGCGACGCGCAGGTCGCCGCCCGGGTCGAGGAGATGGATCAGGCCGCGCGCGCCTGGCACGATCAGGTCGCCGAGCGGCAGATCGAGCTGATGCGCCATCCCGACACCGTGGGCCAGGCCCGCACGCTGGCCGCCACCGGCGCCGGTGCCGAGCTGATGACGCAATTCGAGAGCATCGTCGACGAGCTCCGGACCAACGCCAACGCCACCCTGGCCGACCGCAGCGCGGCGCAGAAGAGCGCCTTCCAGTGGGTCTACGTCGCCGCGATCGGCGGCGGTCTGGCCGCGCTGCTGGGCGCGATCGGCTTCGGCCTGTGGCTGAAGGGCGTGCTCGGCTCGCCGATCGTGCGGATGACCTCCGCGATGACCGAGCTGGCCGACGGCAAGCAGGACACCACGATCCCGGACACCGACCGCAACGACGAGGTCGGCCGGATGGCGCAGGCGGTCCAGGTCTTCAAGGAGGCCATGGAGCGCAACGCCGAGATGGCCCGCCAGGCCGCGCAGGAGCAGGAAGAGCGCGCGGCCCGCGCCCGCAAGATCGAGGATCTGACCGGCAAGTTCGAGTCCGCCGTCGGCGGCCTGATGGAGGCGCTGGGCAGCAACACCGACCAGCTGGAGCAGACGGCAGGCAACATGTCCGCCGTCGCCGAGCAGACGACGCGCCAGTCGACCTCCGCGTCCTCCGCGGCGGAAGAGGCCTCCAGCAACGTCGACGCGGTGGCGAGCGCGACCGACGAGCTCGCCTCCTCGGTGCGCGAGATCGCCCGTCAGATGTCGCAGTCGGCGGAGATCGCCTCGACGACCTCGACCGAGGCCGGCCAGGCCAATGAGGTGGTGCAGGAACTCGACGAGAACGCCAAGAAGATCGGCGAGGTGGTCAAGCTGATCACCGACATCGCCGAGCAGACCAATCTGCTGGCGCTGAACGCCACCATCGAGGCGGCCCGGGCCGGCGAGGCCGGCAAGGGCTTCGCCGTGGTCGCCCAGGAGGTCAAGTCGCTGGCCAACCAGACATCCAAGGCCACCGAGGACATCGCCCGCCAGATCGACGCGATGCAGGCCTCGAGCGGCTCCGCCGTGAACGCGATCCGCCAGATCATCAACCGGGTCTCGGAGATCCACGAGATCACCACGGCGGTGGCGTCCGCGACCGAGGAGCAGCAGAGCGCGACCGACGAGATCGCCCGCAACGTGGAGCAGGCGGCGACCGGCGCCGGCGAGGTGTCGCGCAACATCTCCGGCGTGAACGAGGCGGCTTCGAGCACCGGGCAGTCGGCCGATGACGTGCTGACCGCCTCGCGCGCGCTGAAGTCCGAATCGGAGAAGCTGAAGTCCGAGGTGGACCGCTTCCTGGGCGACGTCCGGACAGCCTAACGCGACCTGCGCCGAACCGGCGCAGCGCATGGTCGGCCGCGGCGACTCCTCCTCCGCCGCGGCCGACCTCCGCGATGTTGGCGACGGGCCTCATTCGGGACACCCCCTTCAATGTTTGAACATTTGGTCCGACGGCTTGCGTCGGCGAAAGCCGGCGGGTCGTGGAGGTGTAGGCTCGTCGAACTGCTGGGGTTCGTTGCGCTGTTCGCCGCGCTCTACGGCCTGTTCCTCGCCCTCGACGCCTTCGACGCGCTGCATGCCTACACCAGAGCGCACGAGGGCTGGGAACTGGACGAACTCCTGCTCGCCGGCCTGTCCCTCGGCGTCTCCGGCTCCCTGTTCGCGCTGCGCCGCTGGCGTGCCGAGCACGAGCACCTGAAAGAGGTGCAGCGGCTGAAGGCGAAGCTCGAAAGCTCGTTGGCGCGGGCGGAGGCGTCGGATCGCGCCAAGTCTTCCTTCCTGGCCAATCTGAGCCACGAGCTGCGCACCCCGTTGAACGCCGTGATCGGCTACGCACAGATCATGGAGTCGGGCATGATGGGTCCGCTCGACGCGCGCTACGCCGGCTACGCCAAGGACATCCGGGACAGCGGCGAGCACCTGCTCGAGGTGCTCAACGACATCCTCGACATCAGTCAGGCCGACGCCAACCGGATGCAGCTCCGCCCTGCCGAGACGGACCTGCAAGACGTTACGGATC
>ENA-ORDC01000972-ORDC01000972.1-marine-metagenome-genome-assembly--contig:-NODE-972-length-23758-cov-5.103416_pt1 | contig 23758 bp, 26 predicted proteins | sample MGYA00237783_ERZ508515 | MGnify/ENA primary metagenome ERZ508515 (study PRJEB26186, sample SAMN06268792) | marine metagenome | isolation source: Eden Landing Ponds, San Francisco, CA, USA | place... | reverse complement strand
CGGGTCCTGGAACGGCTCGTTGCCGACGGCATCCTCCATCGTGACGACGGCGGGCCGCACACAACGTACTACCCTGACTACCGTCGCCAAGCGATGCAGGAAGCGATGCGTCTCCGGGACAGCGGGCACTCTGTCGAAGAACTCACTGACCGGCTTGCCGATATGAAGGCACGAATCCGCGATTGGAAAACCGAATTCGATGTCGAGTCACCCAACCAGCTTCGTGGAACGCTCGCCGAGGAGGCGCTTGACGCTGATGAGGAAGCGCAGCGCCGTGAGGTCGCCCGCGAGTGGACGCACCTCCAGCGGCGCATCCAGATCGTCGGGTTTGCCATCCGTGAATGGGACTTCCTCGCTCCGAGGAACGACCCCCCTGCGGCCAACAGCTAGCGGATGTCGGTGCTGCCCCGGGTGACGACCCAAACGCGAACCTCTACGCCCAGCTGAAAGAGCTCTAGGCGGAGATCCGCCTCCGGACGGGAACGAACGTCACGCAACAGGCGTTGCTGACGCGACTCATCGACGAGGCGTACGAGTCGCCCGGTGACGTGATTGACTCGTTCCGGGAGTCGTCGGGCCCACTGTCTCCGGCTGAGAAGGAGGCCCTGCGTCGCAACCGGTTCCGTTCGGGCGTCGAAACGGACAACGACGAGATCGACGACGTTCTGCACTGATTGGAATTCGAAGTATTATAGCTCAAACTATTATAGTTTGATCTCTAACTTCGGTACATATATGCAGCTCCCAGAACGATTGGCGATATGGATCAGTTCGTCAATCGTCTTGATGAACTCGATCGGTTGCAGGCCCTCTACGCGAGCGACGCTGCAGAACTCGCGATTATCTATGGGCGCCGCCAGATCGGCAAGAGCGAACTCGTCCGTCGATCGATCGCCGACCGCGACGATGCCGTGTACTATCAAGCGGTCCAGGGAACAGCGACGACACAGCTCAGACGATTCGTTGAGGCAGCAGCGACGACCTACCCGGACATCACAGCGATCAAAGAGGAGTGGGAGCCACTCTTGGCATACCTCACCGACAGGGACGCTGTCATCGTCATCGACGAATTCCCGTATCTCATCGAATCGGACGAGGGGCTCCCGTCGGTCATTCAACACCTGTGGGATACAGCTGTCGACGGGAGTCAGGCGACGCTTGTCCTCACAGGCTCTGCAATCGGCATGATGCATACCCACGTCCTCGATGGCGGTGCGCCACTCTACGGCCGGGTATCCCAGACACCGAATGGCCGCCTCGAACTCACCCAGCTGCCGTTTCGCTCCATCCAAGAGTTCGTGCCGACGTACGATCCCGAAGAACGGGTGTTCGTCTATGGCGTCTTCGGCGGCACACCCCGATATCTCAGCCCACTCGATTCATCACAGAACCTCGGAGAGAACATCACACGGCTGCTGTGCGACCCGGATGGCCCACTCCACGACGAGCCCGAAACCGTCCTCCAGATGGAACTCAACGAGGTGAACACGTATTTTTCTGTTCTAGAGTCGATGGCCAGCGGGAACCGCAGTCGGAATGAAATCGCTCAGGGAGCCGGCATCGAGAGCACCAACACGTCGTACTACTTCGACCGGCTGGAAACGCTCCAGATCATCGAGAAACACCATCCAGCACTCGCCGACCCGGCACGCAGCAAGCGGACGCGATACCAGATTCGGGACCCTGTGTTCCGATTTTACTTCCGGTATCTCTACGGCCGCGGGGGACAGTACGAACTCTACGGCGAGAACGCCTACGCGGATCTCATCGAACCGAGATTACCAGACTTCGTTAGTGAAACGTTCGAATCGCTCTGTCACCAGGCAGTACCGGCGCTCTATACAGACTACCAGCTCACACAGGTGCCAAGTCAGTGGTGGTACAAGGGCCAGGAGATAGATGTCGTTGCACCAACCGACGAATCAACGCTGATCGCTGGCGAAGCGAAATTCACCAACGCTCCCCTCGGTTATGACGTGCTCGCGGATCTCGAAGACGACGTGGAGCACATCGATTGGACACCCACGGGGGGTGGTAAGCCGACGTATGAATTCGCCTTGTTCAGCCGCTCTGGGTTCAAACGCTCCGTCGAGGAAGCCGCAGCCGAGCGTGATGACCTCCGCCTCTTCGATCTCTCAGATATCGTTGCTGTCCTCGAAAGTTAGATATTCACGCCTGCCCCCTGGGAACGGGATTGAGGAAGGGTCTGCACGAGACTCTTCACCGTCCGAACGCTTATCGTCTGAGATTGATTCGAGTTCAGTATGGCAAGTGCGACCCGGGACGGTGACCCCAACGGAGTTGAGTTCGTCCGCGAAGATGATGGGAGCATCACCGCCTACGACACCGAGACCAATCTCGCACGTGGTGGCGACACCCGGGCGGAAGCACTCTCGCAACTTGCGGAGGTTCTTGTTCTCCACGAGAGAGGTGGTGAACCCCTCACCGACGATGACCTCGAAGAACTTGGCCTCAACCCCGATGAGTTCGAGAACCGCGACCTGCCCGACTTCACGCAATAACGCGGCGTACTCAGGGCGCTCGATGAGTCCCTTGTTGCCTTTGAGCAGATGACGCAGACAGGATGATGCAGCTGTCTCCCACCCCTCGAGCCGAGTGATAGACTGACGAATACAAGCGTCTCCCGCCAGACAACTGCATCGCATCGAACGAGTATCCATGCACCCAAACTCTTGCTCATCACCATGCGAAACCCCCTATTGCAGGCTGAGACGACTGAGAACACGAGAACGTTCGCCAATCCCTCTCAGATCTGGGTGAGGCCGAGACTGTATTCGAGTGCGGTATCGACCTCGTCCATCCGCTCTTGCGGAATCGAGCCGATGTTCTCTGTGATGCGGTGCTCTACGGAGACAGTTCGAACCTGGCTACAGAGCGCGACAGAATCCTCCCGAAGCGCACACTCTTCGGCTGGGACGAGCACTTCGAACGGGTAGAGCTGCTCTCCGAACGAGGTAGTGAACGGAACAACGATCGTTGTCGGTGCGTTTGCGTTCCCGACGTTGTTCTGCACGACGAGACACGGACGCGTTTCCCGTTGTTCGGATCCCTGCGACGGGTTGAGTTCAACAATAACGACGTCTCCTCGACGGACAGACGTGGCCATTCACTACCACTCTGGGGCATCGCCCAGGAGTTCATCAGCCTCCGTCGAGACACCCTCCAGTTCGTTAGCGAGTTCGTGGGTCCGTTGGGCACGCTGGCGGTACCCCGCGGCCAACTCTTCACGAGTGATTGACCGCTCGATAACGAGCTTCCCCGCCTCTTCGTGGATCACGACGTCGTCTCCTCCCTTTATTCCGAAGCGTTCGCGGAGCTCTTTGGGGATCGTTACCTGGCCCCGCTCCCCGACTTTCCGGCGTTCACCCTTACTCATACATATTCGTATCATATTCATACTGATAAGCGATTCGGGCGGAAGGCAGTCAGTACGGACCGATGTGGGAATCTGTCGAAAGGGCTCTGTTGAAATCCTCAGAAAGTGATATATTCTGACCCAGTCGTGGTCAATACAGGAGTTACACCGAGCAGGGGGGAGTTGCGACTGAAAGACGTATTAGAGTTGGCAGGGTCGCCCGAGTTCTCGTTCGTACTGCGATTTAATTTGCTCGAACAGGTCCTGGCCGACTTCTGTCTGGAAACGAGGCGCGGCGGTCGCAAAGAACTCGTCCAGATTCTCGAACTCGGCAAAGTGGTCGTTCGCTTCAGCGTCGTCGTACCGACCTTGGCACTCGTACTTGAGCGCCTGGAGACAATTATCAATCAGATCCATGTCCTTGACGAACTGTGCTGTCGGGGTGTCACGAGCTTCGTACTCTTCCCAAAGCGACAGCAGTTCGGTGTCCGCGAACGGTCCGACGAGATCGGTTACTGCGCTCCGTTCAGCCGACTCCTTCTCGGACGTGGGGATGGTCTGGCGTCCGTCCTCCGCGCGGGTTGCGATATCACCCGTTCGAGCTTCGCCGAGGTCGTGAATGAGTGCCATCATCACTGCTTTCTGACGGTCAACCTCTTCTTGCTCGGCATAGAGCAGACAAAGCGACGCTGTCCCCCACGTGTGGGCTGCGACCGATTCAGGCGAGTCGATATTCCGAAGCTCCCATCCCGTCCGAAGTTCGTCCTTCAACTCGAACCATTCAAGCAAGGAGTCGAGTTCGTTGGTCATCATATCGGAGAGAAGGGAAGTGGCCAGTTCAACTCATCGAGACTAGTCCGCCGGGTTGCCGACATTCAATCTGAAGTTGCGGGTTTCGTCACTTGCCGACGAGATAGTCTGCGCCGTCCTCCTGCTCGAATTCGTATTCCGACGGAAAAACCAGATCTGTTGTCGCCCAGATATCGTTGATTCGCTTCTCGATACTCTCAAGAACATCCGAAGCACGTCATTCGGAGCATCTGGATAGACTGCATCAATCACACGCTCTTCTCCTGACTGGGGTGGTACGTGGTAGTGGTCGCGTGTGTTGTGTATTCGCCTTTCGTTCTCGAAAGAAGACACACCGCACACCGAGTGAGCAATGCAGCGACAGATGAGCAGGGAACCGACCACACTGAGTAGCAGTGAACGCACGTTCGGCCACTCACGCACAAACAGAGTGCTCGCTCGTGATGCGATCTGGGCTTGAAATCAGCAGTAAACTCCTCGTATACAAGACAGTCATGAAGAAACGAACTACCATTGAAATATAGATATTCTGTAGATATTAGCGCCCAAATCACACATTCAGCAATCAAAAGAACTTAATTATCGCTTGAAAGTTGAATGTATAGGAATTGTAGCCAGCAGGCACAATTCACAAGCAACCCACATGTCGAACGAAAAAGACAGCCAACCCAATACAGTAGTCAATCCAGATCCCGATTCAGTTCGAGTTGTTTCGTCCGGACGCCTCGCGGTGATGATTGCCCTCGTTGGACTCGTCGTCCTCACACAGCCTGTTGCAGCCCAAGACGGAGTCATCTGCAGTACAAGCAAACTGCCACAGATGCTCGAAGGCTTCTTCCAATTAACCACGGCCCTCGGGCTGATTGGTCTCGTCGTTGTCTGGCAGGGTGATTCGCTCTTTCAGATGTTCACGACCAACCACGAGCAGAAAGCCAAACTCAAAGAACACATGCGGGCGACATTGAAATCCGCAGTCACCCTGCTTGTACTCGGTCCCCTCTACACCGTTGCGGGGTCGTTGATGGGACTGCCACTTGCGGAGTGTGTTGATCTCGCGCCCTGGTGAGTACGGGCTTCACAGTGCCGTCCCACATGCGCACTCCCGCGTGGGCTGTCGTCATCGGGTGCCTCCTTCTCACGAGTGGTCTCACCGGCCTCGTCACGGCAACACCACCACGCCCGGGAACAGAAGACAATGGCTTGACCGAAAACGAGACCGCAACGCTGTGGTCTGGTGACGCAGATGCGTACATGAACGAGACGACGTATCGCCACCGCTACGGAGAGGGCCGAACCCCAATCCAGCAACTCGCGAATGGGACAGACATTATGTTCACGCGCCCACCGGGGACCGCAGCGACATGGACACGCAATGACTTCCGAGACCTGAACGCAGGCAGTGCACAGACATCGCTGTATCCAGACCACGCGTCTCTCGAAGATGGCGTCTTCATCGACGATGCACACGCGACGTTCTTCGGCGTTCATCCATCGACACGAGGCCATCTCGAAGCAGGTGACACCCCACTGTACGTCGCACCAGCGGGGACTGTCCGTGGGTTTGTTGACTATCGTGTTCGGATTCCGGACGGCAGACAATCGGCCAGTTCGTCTGTCCGGTGGTCACTCGTCGACGACGAGATCGCAGCAGTCCGCCTGAAATCGGATGATGACGTGATTGTCCGAACAGGCGGCACGCACACACCGACACTCGACTACCAACTCGACGAAGCGTGGAGTACGACGCTCACCCTCGAAGCCGACATCGAGGTCCGACTTCAAAAGGAGACGACGGTCTCAATCGGGAATCGTACCCAGACAACGACCACCTATTCGACTGAGACGATGACCGTTGCCGATGCAATCGATGTCGAAGTCTACAATCTCCATGCGTACGCCTACGACGCCGACTATCCAGACGGCGATACTGGAGTTGCAATCTTCCAATCGCGGCCGTGGCAAGGCTACACGCTCACCGAAGACGGCGACGAACGCGTTCGCGGTGTGTGGCGCTTCTACACGGCTCGTGACCCACGCTGGGACCGGCTCACCCAAGCAACGGCTACGGGCGAGACCGAAATCCACTCCGAGGCACTGCCGGTGTATGTCCATGCCTACCCATCACGCATCGGTCCGCGAACCGAGCCACTTCGTGATGGCCCGACGATACTCGATTCGTGGGGGAGAACACGGAGTTCACCACACTCGACGATCCCAGACACGGTCTCTGCCGAGGTCCTCACCCAGTCGTATACGCCAACCTACGGACTTGCCGTCCGTACAGATGACCTAGACCTCGACGCACTCCGGGTGAGTGGGATCGTCCGTGGCGTCGACGCAACACCCATCACGTCAACGGTGGGCACTCCTCGTGAACTTCGAGAGAGTCAACTTACCGCCGAAGTGGTCTCGCAGACGACCGACCAGGCGACCATCCACATTGAGCTCCGCGATACCGAGACTGGCTCTCCGATCGACCTCACTGCCGACGAGCGACACGGTTCGCTTAATGGTGAGTCTGGAGGCGGCTATCTCACTGTTGCCGACCAGCGTGTTCGGACGAACGAGTCTGGGATCGCGGTCGTAACTATCGACCAACCCGGAATCTACACGGCACGCTATCACCCCGGCACGTGGTTGGTCGCAAATCCAGCCTATGTGTCCGACACGGCGACGGTGCGATGGCATCCACTCAGCACCCTCGATGGGTGGGTTGGATTGCTCATCGAGGTCGGCTGGCAGTTCATCCCCTTCGTTGTCGTGTTCTATGCAGGGAGGCAGATTCTCCAATTCTTCGGGCCACGAGATGATTCTGAACGCTATCCATGAACCACAAACAATCACATTTCAATCGACGAACCGTCCTCCGAACCGCAGCCGGGCTCTCCGTTGGTGGTCTCGCTGGCTGTCTCAACGGCAGTGGTGAGACTCGTGCTGGGACTTCCATCGCGAACGACGATGCTGACGACCAGGGTATCCTGCGTCAGGTTACTGTTGACGGAACCGAACTTGTTGTCAAGCTTGGTTCTGCGGCTGACGTAGACCAGCTCAATCTCATCCAGCCAAACGGCGAGCTATTCGGGACACGGGAGCGTGCGGCCGGTGTTCGACAGGTCTCATTCGATATCGGGACTGCGTACGACCCCGGTGGCTATCGGATTATCGCCGTTCACGGCGAAGAGACGGTTGCCGAGACGGGTGTGGAGATTCGACCGCAACTCGAAATCGTTGCCGTTGGGTTGTTCAGGAACAACCCAGACAAGCCGTGGGATGAGGTGTATGGGGAGAGTGAGACTAATCGGTTACAAAATGCCGAAGCATGTGTCTCTGTCCATAATTCTGGAACAGGACCTGATGCAGCCGTCTCACTCGAATTCTCTGGAGACATCCCAAACCCAATCGAAGACCCACGAAATAGTGGTCTCTACGACGCTGATAAGGTAACTATTCCGCCGAGTGAGACAAGAGATCTGTTCAGCAGTTCTCTACCATTTGGTGCACATGCCGGCAATGACGGCATGGGGTGTATCGTAGAGAAGAACACAGGTGAGTTCTCTGTGCTTGTTGGAAGCCGTGTTTTTGCCAAAAAGATTTCAGAGAGATTCACTGTCGAATACTCTGGTTCCGACGTCATGAGAGACTGCAGTATCACGATTTACAGGAGATAGTCATGGTTGATTTGATAGACGTCGTTTTGGAAGGTTTCAAAGACGTCATTAGCTGGATTACCAGTTCCTTCATTGAGGGGATTCGAACAGGATATGACACACTTTCTGCTGAGTTATTCGGCACGCCAACTCCAGAAACAGGTGGTGCATTTATCTTCGGTACACCGTCCAACAGCCCTTGGATTCAGATTCGAGAGGCGCTCGTCGGTGGAGAAGTCATGCTCATCGCACTATTGCTCCTCGTGGTGAGTGTCCAAGGCAGAAATGCGATCCGCATTTTCAACATGGGAAGTGCGTACGAGACCATTAAAACGAAGAGAAACGCATGGACAGGGGCAATTTTCATTATCCTCTGGTATTGGGTTGCGGCTACATCGTTGTTCCTCGTAGACGGATTCACAATTGCCCTTGTTCCCTCCCTCGAAAGCGTATCTGATGCCTTAGTTAACTTCTTAGGAGTGACCATCACCAACCCCCTACTCGGTCTCCTCCTCGCAGCACTCGGTGGCATCTCGATGTGGGCGATTCAGGCACTCTTTTTCATCCGCGAAATCTTGCTGTACGTCTACGTCTATGGGATGCCAATAGCCATCGCGCTTGGATACGGAAACATCCCAGTTCTCTCTGACATCGCAACCGGATTCGCGAAACGATTCGTTCCATTAGTCGTCCTCCCACTCCCGGCAGCAGTCGTGTTCAAAGGGTACGATCTGCTATTCGCCAGCGGAACATTCTCGCCAGCAACTGCATTTCTCCAATACCTCGTCGCGGTCTCACTCCCCGTCATCGCACTCTATCTCACGTGGAAGACGTTCTCCTACGCAACCCCGCTCACTGCGAAGGCCATTGGAACCGCAAGCAAAGGCGCAGTCATCGTCGGAAGTGTCGCCGCAGGCGCTTCCATCGGTGGGACGGGCGTCGCAACGACCGCCGCCCGCTGGGGCCCAAAAGCCGCTGCCGGGCAAGTAATCGCACAGAAAGCCGCCGCTCAAGCTGAAAAAACCACCACTGCCTCGTATCGCCGTACCGAGAACGACCCCCACAACGCCAATCGCTAATTCATCATGTCGACTGATTCAGACGCTGCAGAACGCCGTATCATGGACGAATTCGGAGAAGAAAGCCGTATCCCAGGACTCAATATCGAAGAAGGGGACGTTGGTGTCCTCATTGCGTTCCCACTTCTCGGATTGTTCATCGCCGGACTCACTAGAATCGACTCACTCGCAGTCCCGCTCATTGCAGGCGGCGTCGGACTGGGTGCCGCCGTCGTCTATGTCGCACCGGATCACCTCACTGCGTGGGCATGGGCTAAAGACGTGTCTCACTTCACAACGCGACCACGTCGAACGTTCAGTGCTCCGAGCGCAACAGACACCCAAGAGGCCGTCCGAAACGAGGGTGGCCTTGCGAACTACACACCGTTCAAACCAGATGAACGAACACAGGATCTCACCAACATCGAGCGCGCCTGGCCCGGTGTGGGTGCGATCCAGCGTTCGGATGGCGTGATGGAGGCATTTATCGAAGTCAACCCAGGGAATATGGACTTCGCCATGTCAGATGACTGGGCGAGTCTCCAAGCCGCAGGCGCGGCGTTCGCGAACAAGGAACTCGATTCAAAGCTGAAGTTTCACGCGACGACGCGGTCGTTCCCAGTCGAACAACTCACAGAGAACATCGAACAGCGCCTGTCGGATGAAGATGTTACCCAAAACCCAGTCTTCCGTGAACTCCTCGAAGAATATCGCGGGACACGTCCAGAGGCGATGCAAAGCCGTGGAACCCAACAGATTCGCTTCTTTATTGGTGCCGAAGTCTCGCCATTGGAAGTCTATGACCGCTTTCGTGACGAACGAACGCCCGCAGAGAAGTTGACCGAAATCCCCGGTCTTGGCTTCCTGTTCAACCCATTCGTTACGCGCCGAGAAGATCTCTCGAACGCCGAAGAGCGTGCACGGATATTCGAGCGATTAGATACCCGAATCACGAACATCGAGTCCGGATTCATCCAACAGGCGTCAGGGTGGTCTGCTCGTCGATTGAGCACAGTCGAACTATTCGTGTTGGCGATGGACTTCTGGAACGGTCACGAACACGACTACGACAATCCACGACGAGTCATCCGTGACCAACCGATTATCGGGCGTTCCCGCCGAGAGGGCGATCTCGATGCGTGATCTCACGCTCCAAGTTGCGAGCGAACTCGCTCGCCAACTCGTCGAGTGGTTGCAACAGCCAACGTCACCCGAAGGGGCTGCGGTGTACGCTGCCGGTGTACTCATCTCCATCGTCATTGCCATCGGTGCACAGAAACGCCGCTCTCCCGACGAAGAGCTCGAAGTCGACTTCGCAGCTGTCCTCGACGAAGAGACGATCCAAACAGGACACACTGAGCGACGGCTCCTCGAGGACGTTGCCGAGTCACACAAAACGACGATTGCACCCGCAGCTATCGAATGGGAGACGCGTGCAGCCCGCGTGGGCGAGCAGTGGACTTCAACACTCACGATCACCGACTATCCTGATTACCCGAGTGACGGCTATCTCAGTGATCTGTTCCAGCTAACAGATGTCGAGTTCGACCTCACGGCCCACATCCGGCCAAAGAATCAGCTGCGTGCTCGAAACGAACTCCAAGAGATCGCTGATGACCTCCAAGTTGATGCTGACCTCGAAAAGAGCGTTCGAAGTGGGTATCTCCAACAACGAGCACAGCAAGCTGCGGCGACATACAATGCTGTCGAGAGTGGGACTCGTGTCTTCGACCAGTCGCTGTTCGTCACTGTCCGGGGCGACACACGCGATGAGCTCCACGATGCCGTCCAAAGCGTCAAAAGCGCACTTCGCGATGAGCCGGCCAGTCTCACACCGAAAACGGCGATTTGTAAGCAAGACCTCGCACTCCAATCTGCAGCACCGATTGGAGAGAATATCGGCGGTCGCAGCGCAATCGCACTTGGTGGGGCCGTCGGTGCACTCCTTGCCTCACCACACAACGCGACAATTCTCGAAGAAGGAGGCGTCGAATTCGGCATCCACAAAGACACCCACAGCCCTGTCGTTATCGACCCGTTTGCTCGCGAGAACGGCTATGCGATGTTCACCGTCGGCGATACCGGCTCTGGAAAATCATTTGGCTCGAAGCAGAACTTCATCCGGTCGATCGAACAAAGCACAGACCGGATCGGCATCATCCTCGAACCGCTCAACAATTGGGCTGGCGTCGCCGAGGCCTTGGACGCCAAACGCATCACCGTTGGTGGGACACTCGGGTTGAACCCCTTAGAGATTCGCCAGACTCCCGAACACGTCCAGCGAGCGATGGGTGAGGATGCGAGTCCGTTTAACGAAAAACTCGACGACGCAATGAGCTTCTTGACGAACTATTTCGCGCTCCGCGGCATCTCACTTGGTGACCGACGAACTACCCTTGAGCTGGGGCTTCAACAGGCGTACGAACGACAGGGGATCACTGACGAGATTGCCACGCATGGCAATCCGAGCCCGACGATTCGCGATATGATGGACGTCTTCGAGGAGATGATTGAGTCACCCAGTGAGTTCATCGTTCGGACGAACGCCGAGGCGAACAAACTACGAGAGGATGCAACGTGGCTCCTTGGACAACTTCGGCTGTTCGAGGAGGGTGGGCGGTACGCAAACCTCGGAAGGGCATCCGAATTCAACATCCGCGACGAGAAGGTCATCTACCTTGACCTAGCCCAACAAGAAGGCAGCGTCAGCAGTAGTACCGCGCTGACGATGCAACTGCTCATTTCCTTGGTGTACGAGCGTGCCAAGGAAACGGACAAAGAAGTCGTGTTCGTCATTGACGAAGCACGGTATATTATGCAGGACGCCGCGAGTCTGGCGTTCTTGGAGACGGTGTTCCGTCATCACCGACACCACGATCTTTCGATTCGACTCGTCACACAGACCGTCGACGAGTTCTTCGAACACACAGAGTCCGAAGCAATTCTCGACCAGTGTGCAGTCAAGCAGTTCCACCACCTTGACGGAATGGACGAAACGTGGGCGACAGAGTTCGGGCTGAACTACGCCCAGATGCGATTCGTCCAAGATGCGATTCCGGGAAATGAGGATGCGGGGTACTCCGAAGCGCTCGTTGGCGTCGACGGTGAGTGGCGTGGGATTCGCGTTGAGGCGATGCCCAAAGAAAAGCGGGTCATTGACTTCGATCCAACGGAGTCGGCTACTGGTTCGCTACCCGGTGGTGAGCGCACTCGTCGAGCGCACAGACGTTCATAGTTGGCACGGACGGCATGATTACCCCACCGAGAGGAAAACATCGTCTCCGCCGAGCCGACCGCGAGACGTCGGACCAGTCAACCTCTGAACCAGATTTGTTCAAATTGAAAGGAACGGGTGGTGCTATCTGGGGACTGCCGGGATATCAGTAATCTCCGATAGCCGGTCGCCGTAGATACTACGTCTCTTATCGGGATTTGTCCACCACAAGCCTGTTAATTATCTTGTGTAGCTCTAATCCATACTGCTCCCATGTCGGCACAATAGATGGGTCAATTGAAGTTGGATCTACTTTCAATAATTTGGGTATCATTTCCACCCATTCATCTATATTTGGTTGGACAACCTCTACGCCTGGTTTCCCTGTTAAAACCTCGTTAACAAATGCGTCAGATGAAACTCCAACCGGGGTACGCATTGCATACGCTTCCAACGGCGTGATGCCATAAGACATCCAGCCCGGACAAGCAAAAACATCCGCAGATTTATAATATGATGGTAGTTTATTCTCTGGAACAAACCCAGCGAATATAACCGAGTCCCGAATCCCCAATTTTTCAGAGAGATTCTCTAGATGTTCACGACGTTCGCCAGTCCCCGCAACAACTAATCCCACATCATATCCGTCCTGTCGAAGAGAACCAACGGCCTTGATTAATAAAGAAACTCTTTTGCGTTTATCAAGTCGGCTAACACTTAGTATTGTATAGTTATGATTCGTGAGACTAAGATATTCAGTCTCCTCGTATTGTGAAATCCAAGCCTTGGATACACCAGGGCGCGCTATCAATGCATCAACTGAGTAGAGGTTTTCTAACTCTCTTTGAACTTGATGGGAGCCAGTGATAACTGTTGAACTGGACTGAAGTGCGCGCTTTTCCAGCCATTCATTTACGTATGACTGTAATGTGTCCTGAAATGAAGGAGAGAGTTCATCATAGAATTCCCCATGACCTGGCACGGAAGAGATTAGTTCTTGATAACTCCGAGAATTTGCATGGGGAAGACGATTCGGTTCATCAACAAACCATAGAACTGTACCGTGAACGTGGGGGATATAGGGAGTGTCATCGCCAAAAGGCCTTGTCGCTAAGTAAACTCGTTTGGTAAATGTATGTGTGAGAAAGAGGTCAATATCTTCTTCACTGAGGATTTTTCTAACTGTGAGTATATCGTCTATCAATCCCCCGCTTGTGACAACTATATTAACGCTATGGGGCACGCCATAATCGTCTAAAATTGCTTGGTCATAATCGGCGACAAGGAGAGTAACTCCCCAACCTTCAGAAGATAGATACTGAATTTGTTCACAGACTACTCGTTCAGCACCACCGTGTGTCGAGAGGGAAGGAATAGCGATACACGCTCTCATATACTTAAAGAGATGGTAGTTCGTTAGATAACTTTGGGTGTCCTGTGTTCAAATTGGACGACGGACACCCGATGCGGCTCACGAACCAAGCCGCGACGTTTGACCACTCGGAGGAGCGCGACTACGAGTTCACGTGGTGAGTTCCGCGTCCCGGTCGGGGAACGAACTTCAGGACACCGCTCCGTATCAACCCCGAGCAGGAAAGCCTCTGGCACGACCTCGTAGCCAAGGACGCGAAGGCAGGCGAGATACGGCTTCAGAAGTACCGGCAGAACTGGATACTCCACGTCACCGTCGAGTACCCAGTCGAAGAACCAGCGACGGACGGTGAGTCTCTGCTCTACATCTCTCGGGGGAGAGCTGTATCAACAATCTCCTGCGGATGAGCGAAGAATATAATATCGAAGTTACGATATCTTGTTTTATGACAGATTTCGCGAATTTATTGACGACGATGTTGTTCCTCCATTTCCTCCCCATCGGATTCATCGTCGTCGGCGTCTACACGAACCTGCCAGTTGGAATGAAAGCGTACTTTTTGGGGCAGATCGTCGCAACAGGGCTCGTCCTCGATATGATCTTCTCCTCAGTCGACTCAATTATGACTGGTTTCAGAGCGTACCTGGCGCTCTTCCAAGAGGGGATCATGATCTTAGGAGTCGCGCTCATTGGGACGGCGTGCTGGGTAAGCTTCGAATTCGAATCGACGCGAGGTCATGGGTCGCTATCAGCGAGCTCGGTGACCGACCGCGTCGATACGGACCGGTTCGCTCGTGATCCACGGTCGAGCCTGAACCGGGCTGTCCGTGTTCGTGGGGAGGTGGTCGTCGGGCTCTTCGTGTGTTCGCTCATCGCGGCTCGGGTGGTCGCCTTTACATTCCCGATGGTCCCGGCGTCGGGTGCCTCGCTGCTGTCGACCCCAGAGGTTGCAGTGGCCGAGTCGGAGTTGTTCGGCGACAACTACGAATTCGTCGTGCAGTTGCTCAAGATCGTCCGCCTTGATCTATATCTTGTGATCGGGCTCATCGGGTCGCTGGCGATGTTCCCGCTCGGTGGCCTGTCCCCGAGGAACATGAAATACAGCTATCTCATTTTCGGGACGATAGCTCAGGTCGTGATTCTGCCCGCTTTGGCCCTGGCTGTGTTTGGCCTCTCGGTTTTTGGTGTGACCATATTCCCGCCGAACGCACCCGCCGATCTGGTGGGGAACTTCTCGGCGCTTGCTGCGCCTATTTTCCTCCTGTTGCTAGTCGGTGGTGCAGTCATGAGAGAATTCCTGCGGAAAGCGGAGCATGCGTATGGTAGTTGAATGGATTATCGAGTTCGTACCGGGGTGGCTCGGGCCGACAGTGATCGTCATCGGACTGTTCGTCTGCTCTATCGGACTGTTCAGGAACGGGCTCGATACGTTGTTTACGGGCGTGGAGTCGAACTTCGAGTACATCGTGCCGGCGCTGGCCGGCCTCGTCTACGTCTGGGCGATGACCAACGTCCTCGCGCTGCCAGGCTTCTTCATCCGACATCCGACGACGTTTGCCGTGCTGTTCACGTTTGGGGCCAAGTGGATCGAGGGGGTCTCGGCTGTCATCATCTTCCCCAAGTTGGCATATATTGTGGCCAACTCCTCCGAGGTCTGGGAGACCAAATCGTTGCCAGGCCAGACCACTTTGACACAGAAGCTCCGTCGCCGACTGGTGCTGTTCCTCTTCGCGATGATGGCCTTCTATTCATTCATCGGCGCGTTGCTGTTCGAGAGTGGTCTCTCGATTTCTGGCGGCCAGTTGCTGGTCGTGGTCTGGACGGTGCTGACGTTCCTCATCTCGTTGCTTGGTCTGTTCTGGAAGGTCTCCTGGATCGACCTTCCGCCGTATCTCCTCTACGGGACGGTGCTCATTCTGAGCGGCGCTGAGGTAGTCAACCTCTCGTCGATCGGCGGGGATATCGCCGTCTATCTCGCTGGTGGAATTGGGTACACGCTCGGGTACGTGACCCTGTTTCTCCTGTGGGTGGTTCCAGACGGAACCCTCACTACTAGTCCGACGAGCAGGTGATTCGGACTATTGCCCTAGGGGATGGCAAGCGTCTGAGATTCTTTGAGACACGCTGTCCTGGCTTCAGGTAAACGAGATTTGATCCAACATTTACGCCGTTTCTCGCGTCCGCCCCGGACTTCGGGACCGTGTCCAAGACGACCGTCGAGAGCACGGTGAGTCGCTTTGTAACTCGCCGTACGGAACGGCCCAAAGTGCTGGAACGCGAAAGCCCACGAGGGGTGCAACCGAAAACGCGCTTAATCCTGGCGCACCGGGAAGGTGCGAGCGAAGCAAGACGCGAGTACCAAGAGCGGCTCGTCGCGAACAGCGACCAACGCGAGTCGTGAGCACGGAGGGTACAGGACGGCGAGCGGAGCGTGCCGCAAGAAAAAACAAACTCAGGCTGTCACTCGAACAGCGCCAACACATCTGACGGGGTGAATAGATGGACATCCTCGTGCTGTGCTGCACGCTCCACAAGTTCGTCTGTGAACCCAGACCGCGAAAAGAGTGCGTACTCGACGTCTCGATCAGAACCTTGCCAACGCACGTCCGGTTCAGTCGCTTTGAGGTCGTCTAGGAGTGACTGTCCCACGGGACTATTGGTCCACTTGCACTCCCCAAGGAGGAGCGTCTTGGTTTGTGGGATCAACCCAACCACGTCGATTTCTTGCTCGCTATACCACCAGCGGCCTACTCGGGAACTAGAAACTGGGAATGACGGCGTTCGGGCAGCTTGTCGACAGACTTCTTCAAACGCGAAACTCGTGTGCGTCGGTAATGTCTCAGCAATCGAATTTCGGACGGGTTCAGTTCGGCCTTGTTCGAGGGTTCCTCGGTTCGGCGAGACGTAGCGGAACCAAAACCGGACGAACTGGTCAGTCAGCTTGTAGACACCGCGTCCGTCAGGATCTGTGACTGGTGTTTCGCGCTCGACGAGCGCTAACTGAGTCAGGTTTTGGAGATACCGTGAGATGCCACTTGCCTGCTTATCGATACGATTCGCGATATCGGTCACACGAGTTGCACCGTTGGCAATCGCTTCAAGAATCGCCATGTAGGTGGTCGGTTCTCGGAGTTCCTGTCGGAGCAGGAATTCAGGCTCTTCGTAGAGGAACTCACCCTTGGAGAGAATGTGCTGTTCGATGTTCGAAAAGAGGTCTTGAGTCTCGTCAAATTGCTCGAGATAGGCTGGAACCCCACCGAGTACACTGTAGGTCTGGATTGTGGTGTCAGCATCATACTGCGGGAAGAATTTCGAGATGTCACCGATAGTGAGTGGTTCGAGTCGCCACTGTCCAGTTCGGCGTCCATAAAGAGGACTCTCGTAACTCAAGATACCCTCTTCGATCATTGAGATCGAAGAGCCCAACAGAACAATCGAAATCTCTGTGTCAGCGAGCACTTCGTCAACGACGGTCTGGAATACAGATGGGATTGTCTCATCTTCCGCGACGAGATAGGAGAATTCGTCTAAGGCGACGACAAACGGGCCGTCAACCCGTCCCTTCAGATACCGGAACGCATCCAGAAATGAGTCCACGTCGGGTGGGACATCGTCGAAGTGGTCCGCACACTGTCGTGCAAATTGCGTTGCATTGTGTTCCGGCCCTCGTTGGTCACAAAGGTAGTATTGGGTATCCTGCGCGAGCGAATCGAGTGCGGTCGTCACGAGCGTCGTTTTTCCGACTCGACGGCGGCCATACACAACGAGAAACTGCCGGTCTTCTCGTCTGAGGTGTGAAGTTAGCCATTCCAATTCCCGCTTTCGGTTGATCATTATGCAGTAGATTATATTATCTCGTGCATAAGAACTGTGGTGGGTTTGAGTGGTGTGATTTCAGCCTATACTGGGTGGGTATCGAAGATCGTCCGTATACCCAAATACTCGGTCGTGAGTGCTGAGGGCTGTCGTCCTGTACGGTCCCGTCTCGACTGGGTCGGGCGAGTGTTGCAAAATGCCGAAATAATTAGAAAAACGGCACTGTCTAGTTAACCTCCTGAGCTGGCGGTCGTCCGTCGAGCGATTGATGCGGTCGCTGAACGTTATAGTAGTGAACGAACACTGCAAGCCATTGGCGGACGCTCAGCCGACTGCCCCCCATGAATTGTGGAAACGGTCAACTACTCATTTTGAACGTCTGAAACCACGTTTCAATCAGGTTTCGGTCTGTGTAGTCGCCCGACCGCTCAACCTTAATCGAGAGAAGACAGTCCGATATCCGAAGGCATCAGCCAGAAACACTGTCTCTGAACAGTCGTGTTTCTCACACACGCCGTGGAGAAACGCAGCTGCTGGATCGGTTCCATGACGCTTGAACAGCGCAACGTCAAGAATTACGTTTGTGTCAAGGTCTATTGCAGCGTACAACCAAGACCACTTCCTATTGTTTTTGACAGCGGTCTCGTCGACTGCGACCCACCTCGGCGCCGCCTTCGGCGGGTCTGAAACGCTATCAGACAGTCGATGTCCCCACTGAAAGACTGCTTGAAACGAGCGTTCTACCCCCAGTAACCGAAGAATCGCTTCTGTCTCTCTGAGTGAAAGACCGACAGCATGGATCCGGACGGCGAACGCCCTGACGGGCGTCCTCAGAACTCGAAGCGTTCTGATGGGCTGCACGAGAGCTTTGCTCTCGTGAACGTCCCCAGAAATCTCCGATTTCTGGTGTGCGAACGAGACGCTCCGCGTCTCGTCACGTCGCCGTCCGCTCGCGCTGCCACATTCAAGCGTAGTGGTGTCCAAACTCTCCTTGAGCAGGTCTGAGAGTAGCATAGGAAACTATGCTCTTCGACTTGTTTATCTCTTAACGAACGCTCGGAACACCCAGAAATTGTGCGTTTTCCCGTTCGTCTCGACCGATCAGTGTGTTTCCAGCACATCCGTCAACGCCCAGACATACACCGATCCAAACACAAGTCTTACCTTTAGCAATCGGGTATGATGTCGCAGCGGGATGGGATAGCCAGGAGATTCCGCCGGGCTCATAACCCGGAGATCGGTAGTTCAAATCTACCTCCCGCTATTCTCCTGAAAACTACACCTCAAGCAGTGCAGTTTATCGCACTGCGGCGGCCCGTTTCCGTGGTAATTGTGACAGGTAGTTTGAACCAGAGAATCGAGCAAAGCGAGATTCTCGTCGTTCAAATCTACCTCCCGCTATGGTTTTGCCGACCGCAACTCCTGAGCTACGAGTCTCTGCTCGGCGCGACCCACGAGGTCGGCCACAGAGAGCCGTGGATTTGAACCGGGGAGCGTCAGCGACCGGGGTTCAAATCCACCTCACCTCCCGCTACTGCTGTTGAAATCCCCACTCCGAAATTGTGGAGTACGTCTCCCGAATGGAATGCTGAAAAGGCGAACTCCAGTTTCGGCGTCGGAAGGTGGGTGACTGGCGGTTCAATTATCGGCCAACTCATCGAATCTCTCGGCGACAACCGACCCGACTGCAGACCGCAACGTCTTCCAATCGATGTTTCCGTGTTCAAGTCGGGTGTACTCCTCTCGAACAATCATCTCAAATACACGTGCGTGAATTTCGGTAGTCGTGGCTGTCTTTCCGTGTGTTTCGGTGGCTTTGATGGCTCGGTTGACTCGTGGCTTGGTTACAAGGCTGTGAGAGACTGCTGTTGGCTCACCGTTGAGTGGCTCGTGGTCGACCTGCTCTTTGACTCGGGTTTCTTGGATGAGTGCGCGTCCACCACCTCGGTTCTCGATTACGACACCTGCGGCGGGTCCGTCGTACCATGCAGATTCGGGAATCTCGAAGCGCTCGGGATGGAAGTCTCGGACGCTCACCTCCTTCTGGAAGACGTTCGCTGGCGCAAGGCCCAGACGCTCGAACACTCGTTCGGCTTTGTCGATGGGGAGGAGTCGTTCGTTGGCTTCGTTCCAGACAGCACAGCCAAGAAACGGTGGAATTCGATCCCAGTCATAGTCGATACCGACGTTGCACGGAGTCACACCGAAGAAGACGTACGCTGACGGGTCGTCGACAGCGTCGTGGAACGCGTCACGGTCGAACTGCTCTCGGACGTGCCGAACAGCATGTTCGTACGACGGTGGCACGTCGTCGAAGACTCGTTGTCGGTCTCCGAAGACCAGAAGCCCCGATGGTTTCATCTGAAACCGCAACCGAAGTCCAGCGACGTACTCACGGAGCCACAGGTGCCCACTCGACAGCAACCCTTCGGAGGCGTCTGCGAGTTGAGGCGTCGATGGATACGGTTTCATGAATAGATACGGCCACCTTCCACCGCGAGACAGATAGTCTTGGTCGTGCCCTGATTCATCTCGTCGATATTCTGGACACGTGGCTGAGTGGTATCTATAGTGAAATTGGAGGCGCTGAAGGGAGTCTAATGGGGATGTTCTACGACGAATCAGTAAACAACGGGTCACCCGTCATCTACGCTGGCACCGCGGAGCGTACCATCTACTTCGACGAAGGGAACAATCTTGCCCGTGTTGAGGGGGGCGAGACTGGCAGCTCGACGGTGAGGATCTGGATTTACTCGACATTGGTGTGATAATGGACCCGCGGAATTCAACGACAGCCGATAGTATGACTGCGGACCCTGAAACCTCGTCAGAGAACGGACATATTGAAATCGAGGTTAATGGGTCAACGAGGCAAATCCTGTTCTACAACTCGTGATCAGAAATGATAAACTGGGGGATTTATTTCAATTGCAGGTCCCAGATGTTTCAATGCAACGTATTATCGGCCCCCTCGTGTCCTTGGCTCTATCGCTTAACTATCGGCGTAAACAGGGCAACGAGCTCCCGTTCGATTTTCTCGTGCTCAGACTGCTCTATCGCCTCATCGCGTGTTTCCCTGCTCCGGTACGCATATCAATAGGTGAGCAATCAGTCTCGTATCGCTTCCCAACCACATCCGCTGCTGAGGCAGGACTGCACATCCTTGCGACCGAAAAGCCACTGATTCAGGACGTGGTTCAGTTCATCGGAGAGGATGATGTGTTTTACGACATCGGAGCAAACGTCGGTGTCTTCGCTGCGGCAGTACAGGGGAAAACATACGCTTTCGAGCCTGTTCCCGCCAATATTATAGCGTTGACTCAGAACCTCCGATCGGGACATGGACAGCTTATCGGCACTGCCCTTTCCGATATGACCAATCTATTGTGGATGAATATGGAGGATATTCGCAACGGTTCACCGACGGCATCCCCTGGCGAAGTCAACGAAGGAGTCGCGCTTGCAGGACTGGCACTAGACGATTTGGATCTTCCTGCGCCGTCGGTGGCGAAGATCGATGTTGAGGGGGCGGAATTGTCCGTCCTTCAAGGTGGTAAGGAGACGTTTTCCGGCGATACCTGCCAGCGGCTCTATATCGAGGTTCACGAAGGTAAGGGGATAAAATATGACGATATTGAAGCTCTCCTCACCGATTATGGCTTTACGGGCTTTAAGATACTGGACGAACGCGGCGAGGAGCTGTTTGTCCGGGCCGAGAAACAATCCCAATGATGGCGTCATATCGTAGGCGATAGTGGAATACACAATCGCGTACCGTTCGCTGGAAGTTGAGACTACAGTGGGTTTAGCGGGGCTGTCATGCGTGATTTCGACCGATACAGTGAGTGGAAACTGACTCAGATTGCTCTCTCAACGGCCACTCTTGTTGAACTACTAACTATACACGCAAAATTCGGCGACTTCCGGCAGTGTCGCCACTCAGACGCCACGCAATCACGGGGAATGTTCTCCCTCTACCCGATTCCAGTCTCTTTCTTCAGCAGCGACAGCGTATTGTCCGCTGTCACGGTTGGCGAATGTTCGTATTCACCGGTCAGCTCGACCTGCACGAGCAGATCAACGGCGCGCCAGATCGAGTACAACAGACACGCGAATGCGAAGTAGAAGAACCGCAGCCCGAAATCCTTCGACGTTGTCGCCGCCATGAACCGCTTGATCGACCTGTAGCCGCTCTCGATCTCCCAACGGTATCCGTACTCGGTAAGATGCCCGGTTCCCCGGTTCGTCATGAACACCGAGTACTGCCGGTGATCGTCGTACTCAGAGCCCTCTTTCCGCCGGTAGATCAACGTCGTCTCGTGCCATTCGTTCTTGCCGAAATGGAGCTTCCGGTCGGTTTCGTACCGGTCCTGGTCGCTCTGGAGCAACCGCTTGGCCTGGGCTTTTTCGCTGGTCTGCATCCGCTTAGGCACGACGTAGGAGAGCCCGCGCTGGCTGATCATCTCCAGACGTGCTGACTGTCGAACTCCCGATCCATCAGGACGTTATCGACGTGAACGAGTTCTTCAGCCGAATCCAGCAGGTCCTCGACAATCTTTTGGCGTGACTCGCCTTTCCGCACCGGACGAGCATCAAGGACGAGCGGGACCGCATTGCCAACTAGTTGCGCTGTCGCCCACTGGTAGGCGTACTCGTCGGTCTTCTCCTTCGTTCCGATGATTTCGTCTTCGTGACCGGTGCGGTCGCCGGTAAAGGGGTCGGCCTCGGTGATATCGATCGCGATGATGCCAGCTCGGAAGAACTCCTCAGTCTCTGCGACCTCGTCTATGAGTTGCCGGATCGCCTGACGGTACATCTCTCGAATCTCACGTATCGAGAGATCACGAATGTGGTCGCGATGAGCGTGCCCCAGTGGTGTTCGATCCCGTGTTGATTCATGTATGAAAGCGAGCGCCCTCGTTGGCAGCCAAGTCCTCACGGAGTCCGAGATAGGTCTGCAAGCCCCAGTAGGCGTTCTCGTGGATCTCACAGCCCTCACCTCGATTCAACGAAATTGCCGGGAAGACGACGCGACTGACGTGGTCGGTAATCGTCGAAGCTTCATCGACGACAGTTTGCGTGTTCGTATCTGAATTGTCTTCGTCTTTCAATTGAGACGGGAGGGTCCGTTCTGGTTCACGCGGGACTCTGACATCAGCATTCTGGGCTTTGACCAAAATCGTCCGCGCAGCTGTCTCGACTGTCTTGCGGAGACCCGCTGTGAAGCGACTGTGCCAGCTCCGCCACAATGTCGATTGGTCTGGTACCGTCCCAATGCCCAGTTGATCGCAGAGTTCAGGCCGGCTATCAAGATACTCGACGAGCGCTGTCTCGTGGTCCCATCCATGGATCTCTTTCAACACGAACACCCGAAACAGAAGGAACATTTTGTAGCGTGTTGAACACGTATAGCAGTCGTGGGCGGTGAATTCGAAGTATGCCAACGGGAGTGAGCAGACGAACTGTTCAACTGAGTTATGCTCGTCGTGCTCGAACCACGTTCCTGAAACCACTCGAACATCCGATAGTCCAGCAAGCGAGGAACGATCATACAGTGGTGTCGAATCATAGCTCGGCCAGTCACGGCAGGGTGTCGCTGCTATCGTCCGGAAAACGGTCCGCCGGGAATCGGTTGTGCCAGTCATCTCTGGAGGAATTCGTCAACGAAGACCTACACAGGATCCCACAACTGTACAATCAAACGACTGTTAGCACCCCAACGGCAGCTATTGATGTACCAATAGCGAGAGGAACGCCGACTTTGAGGAGCTGCCAGAGCGGTATTTCGACGTCCTCACGACGTGCTTGATCGAGGACGATGAGTGTTGCCGCACTACCGATCGGTGTCGCCACCCCCGCAAGTGTACTCACAGCCGCGAGAACGAACCACTCGCCCGTGGACTCGACTGTATGCGCGAGGAGGACGACTGCGGGTACGTTGCTCACGAGATTCGAGAGTCCGAACGTGAGCGTAGCGAGCGAGAACTGTCGGGTGGCCGTCGTCAGTAGCTGTGCGACACCTGCCTGTTTCAGCGCACCGACGAGAACGAAGATCCCTGCGAACATGACGAGGATGCCCCAGTCAAGGGCCTGAACGATGTCAGCCCCTGGCACTCGACGGTAGAACTGTAGCCACGCAATGTGCGCGATCCCGATCGTCGTCGCCAGTACTCCCGGTTGACCAGAAGGAAAGATAACGAGCACTCCGAGCGTCGCCAGGACGAACGCACCACTCGTGAGACTCCAGCCGATATCGAGCGGGGGACGGTCGATACCCGCCTGCACTGGCGTCGTATCAGCGATCGCCCACAAGACGACTGCCGTGAGGGTAAGCACGACGACCGTCACCGGCACGAGCGTCGTGACAAATTTCGCGGTGGGAATGCCACTCTCTGCGAGTATGAACGCGTTCTGGGGATTGCCGAGCGGTGTGGCCAAACTTCCGATATTCGCACCGAGTATGAC
>ENA-ORDC01000971-ORDC01000971.1-marine-metagenome-genome-assembly--contig:-NODE-971-length-23768-cov-6.332405_pt1 | contig 23768 bp, 18 predicted proteins | sample MGYA00237783_ERZ508515 | MGnify/ENA primary metagenome ERZ508515 (study PRJEB26186, sample SAMN06268792) | marine metagenome | isolation source: Eden Landing Ponds, San Francisco, CA, USA | place... | reverse complement strand
ACGAAGGGTACAACGGCCGATTCGACCGTAACCGTTGATCCCGATGCGGACCGGATCGCTTGCACTCATAGTTATCTGACTCCAATCGAAAGATGGGACAGTATTGAGTAAATGTTTTTCGATGTACGGCTGTGAAGGACGAGACTCTCACGATTGTGTGGCGTGAAGGATGTATATATCACTATATTCGGGAACAAATCTACGTACGTGCAATCAGGGTCGCCGAAAAACGACGACCCGGTCGAACCGACAGCCCGGTCGATTTTTCGGCTGTCAGAAGGCTTTTGACGTGCTCTCCCTTAGCTTTGCGTATGCGACGAGACGATCGTGACGATCCGTTTGACGATTTCTTCGCAGAGCTCGAGCGGATGATGAACGACATGATGAGCGGCGAGTTCGACATGCACGTCGAACGCCACGATCCGGATGCCCCCGGTCAGTCGACGGGCATCCACTTCGACGTCTACGAGGAGGACGACCGACTCCGCGTCGTCGCGGACTTGCCCGGCGTCGAAAAGGACGCGATCGACCTCAAGTGCGACGGCGAACACCTCACGATCGACGCGGCCGGCACACAGCGTGAGTACCACGACCGGGTCGACCTGCCCGCGCGCGTCGACGAACACTCCGCCGATGCCAGCTACAACAACGGGATCCTCGAAGTCAGCTTCGAGACCAGCCAGGATTCGGCCGACATCGACCTCTCGTGAGGACGCCTCGTCACGAAGTCACGCTCTCGACGGATCTTTTTGATCGATGCGCTTCAAACCGCTCGAAAATTGACGACACCGGCGTCGATCACTCACGCCACTCGTACCCGCAGGAACCGCACCTGTAGTACCGCCAGTCCGTGCCGCCGGGCACCGCCCGCTGTTCCACTTTCGTTCGATCCTCGCTCCCACACGTCGGGCACCGATGTAGCTGTAAGGCTGACATGGTACCAATCCCATTGTACTTGTTTAATAATAATATTTTTGTGTGTATGCTTTACCTGTTGTCTGAAATACTATTGAATCAGGTGTTACCGTAGTTCAGTCGTGGTGTGATTGGTAATCACATACATGAAAATGGCGATTTTTTCATAAAATTATTGTTGATTTCGAATCCAGCCTGTCACCGCCACGCCGATCGACGCCGCCACCCGATCAGGCCGTGTGTCGGATCGTCGCCGCCAGGCGGTCCCAGAACCCGGCGTCGTAGTGTTCGGCGTCGATCGTCGGCCGGGCGTTGGTTTCGGTCACCAGGATTCGATCGTCGGTCACGAGCAGATCGACGCCGAGAATCGGAATGTCTACCGCGTCGGCGACGCGTTCGGCCATCCGCCGGCATTCGTCGGGGAGCTCGACCTGCGTCGGCCGGCCGCCGTGGTGAACATTGTGCTTCCACCGTTCCGTCCCGGCCGCCTCGGGCAGACGACGCTCGACCGCGCCGACGTACTCGCCGTCGAGAAGCATTACACGATAATCGCGAGCGTTCGGGACGAATTCTTCGAGGAGAAACGATCGGTCGTCGGTCGCCCGGTAGTCGTGAACGAGATCGAGGTAGTCGGCAATCCCGAGAAACGAGTCGAGATCGTGTGCGAGCGTCACCCCGGTACCACGCGATGTGGAGTTCGGTTTGACGACGACTGGCGGATCGAATCGTTCGAACGCCGCGATCAAGTCCTCACGCTCGACCGGGTCCGAAATCATCACCGTCTCGGGGATCGGAACGCCGGCGTCGGCCAGTCGCTGTAACGTCCCGGCTTTGTTACGCGATCGGAGGACGGCATCCCGATCGTTGACCCACGGGACCGACAGCGCCGCGGCTGCCACGCCGCCTTCCATGAGTCGCGGCGGGAAGACGTAGCCGACGTCGACGGCAGGGAACGGGTCCGCGCCGAGCGGGATCGTCCGCTCGCTCGTCTCCAGCGGGACTACCTCGATATCGCGCTCGGCGAGTGGGGTCCGGAGTCGTTCGTAGGATTCGGCCCGGGTCGCGACTGCCAGCCGGAGCATACGCTCTCTGGGGGAGCGACCAGCAAAACTGTTCGGTCGGGACGTCAGGCGATCAGTAGCTCTTCGCCGCGCTCGACCTTGATCCGGCAGGGTGGGGTGATCTTGTTGTAGGCGCGGCGGAAGGCTTCCTTGACGGCGTCGGCCTGCTCGACGTCACAGTAGGCGGTGAACAGTCGCTCGCCGGCCTGGACGCGGGCGGCCGTCCCGACGATCTTCCCGAAGGACTGGCGCATGCCGTCCGAAACACGGTCGGCTCCCGCGCCGGTCGCCTGTTTGTTCTCCCGGATGACCTGGTGGGGGAACTTTCGGAGGGTCATCGTGTAGTTGCCCTCGCCGAGTTCCTTGATCAGGTGACGGTTCGCCGAGAGGCGAGAGGCCTCCATCGAACCGTGCCGAAGCTGGACGGACTCCTCGACGACGAGGGAGATCTGGACGGGGTAATCCTCGGGATCGGCGTCGGTGTCGCCCATCTGGTGCTGTGCGATCTTCGATCCGGGGATGCCCGTGATGTACTCGCGCCGGGTGTAGGACGGCTTGTCGATGTCCCGGTACATCGAGGCAGGTTTCTCGGACATGAGTTCTCTTGGCCAAAGAGAGGGAAAGCGTTCAAATAAGGGCTTCGAAGCCCGCCGGCGGGGCGACACAGTCCCGCACGGTAACATCGACGTCACTACCGCGTTTTTGTGTTCAGCCCCCGTATCGGTGGCTACCATGAACATGCTCGTCGACGGCGAGTGGCGCACCGACGCCTACCAGACGACCAACGAGGACGGCGCGTTCGAACGCCAGACGACTGCGTTCCGGGATCGCATCGCGGACGAGCCGGACGCCCGCTTTCAGCCCGAGACCGGCCGATATCACCTCTACGTCTGCCGGGCCTGTCCGTGGGCCCACCGGACGCTGATCACGCGGAAGCTGAAGGGACTCGAAGACGCGATCACCGTCGACTACGTCGATCCCTACCGCGGTGACGACGGCTGGCAGTTCACCCCCGAGAAGGAGGGGTGTACCCCCGATACGGTCAACGGGAGTGACTACCTCCGGGAGGTCTACGTCGAGGCCGACCCCGACATGACCGGGCGCGTGACGGTCCCCGTCCTCTGGGACAAACAGGAGGAGACGGTCGTCAACAACGAGTCTGCCGAAATCATGCGGATGCTCGACACCGAGTTCGACGGTATTGCCGAGAACGACGTCGACCTGTATCCCGAGGGGTACCGCGAGGACATCGACGAGATCATCGAAGCGATCTACGAGCCGATCAACAACGGCGTCTACAAGGCCGGCTTTGCGGATTCCCAGGCGGCCTACGACCAGGCAGTCGACGAACTGTTCGACGCCCTTGAACACTGGGACTCGGTGCTCGCCGGCCAGCGCTACCTCGCCGGCGATCGCCTCACGGAGGCGGACATCGCGATGTTCACCACGCTCGTCCGCTTCGACGAAGTGTATCACACCCACTTCATGTGCAACCACCGGCTGATCCGGGAGTACGACAACCTCTGGCCATATCTGCGGGACCTCTATCAGACGGGCGGCGCCGAGCGAAGCGAGGCGTCGCCGAACGAGCGAGCGGGGAGTGGGAGGTCGAGCGAAGCGAGACCTTCAGACGGTCGAACGGGGAGCAACGCGACCCGTGAGAGCGAGGCGACCCGCGAACGAGGCGTGGCCGAGACCGTCAATATGGACCACATCAAGGAACACTACTACACGACGCACCCGGACGTCAGCCCCAAGCGGATCGTTCCCCGTGGACCGGCCCCGGACTTCCACGCGCCGCACGACCGGGACGCCTTGCCCGGCAGTCCGCCGGCCGACCTGATCTAGTGGTCTCCAGCCGGAGCTGCACCCCGGGGGGTCGAGCGAGTGACTCTTGAGATATCGCGGGATACCGCTCGGAAAAAGAGCGGATCGAACCGATCGCAGGCGTACGGTTCCGCGCGTTATTCAGCGCCGCCGATGACCGAGGACAGCTGTTCGCGCCACGCTTCGAGCTCCTCGATCGCGCTTTCGACGTCGTCGAGACGATCGGCCAGGTCACCGTCCTCGCCGAGTTGATCGGACATCGCTTCGACCTCGTCCCGGAGACCATCGACCTCCTCGTCGAGGCTGTCGACCGTGTCGCCGAGGGACGAAACGTCCCCGTCGATGGAATCGACCTCCTCGTCGAGTTCCGAGACGGTCTCGGCGTTCGAAGAGACCGTCTCCTCGACCGAATCGACGTCGCTGGACATCGAATCGAGTTCGCTCCGGACGCCGTCGAGTTCACCCTGGAACTCCGCAAGTCGGCCCTGGAACTCCTCGATGAGTTCCGCTCCCTGGCCGTTCTCCGCTAAGAACTCCTCGAGTGCCGACGTGTAGGCGGCGAGATCGCTCATCTCGCTTTGGAGGTGCTGGATCCGGGCGTCGACGGCGCTCCCGTCGGTATCGCCGCCGGTCCCGCCGAGGTCGAGTTCCTGCTTGAGAACCCTGAGCGCGGCGTCATCGACGGCGTCCTGGCGGATCTCCGCGGCGAGCGTCTTGGCGACCGAGCCCGGCTGAACCTGGCCGACCTCGTCGTCAGCGTCCTCGCCGTCCGACGTCTCGCCATCGTCTGTCTCGCCGGATTCGTTCGGGTCCGCGAGGTTGAGCGTCTCGATCTCCTCGTCGTCGGTGTCTTCGAGTCCGGGGACGCTGTCGCTGTCACCGGCGATGACGTCCCGAACCACGTCGCTGCTGGCGTCGTCGACCAGATCCCCCTCGTCGTCGAGTGGCGGATCGACGGATTCGATCTCCGGTTCGGTCAGGAACTTCTCGACGTCGTCCGTGCCGGTAGCGCGGATCCCGTAGACGGTCGTGTACTCCGAGTCGGCGTCGATCTCACGTTCGAACGTGATCTCGTCGTCGTCGATCGTCCAGTACTCGCTGCCGTACTCGGGGTGGAAGCCGAGGTCCTCGACAGCCACGTCCGCGGGCACGTCGTCGCTGAGCGTGACCGTGACGGGCTCGATGCGTTGGGATTGGATGCGAAACGCGATCGCCGGCACCGGGAACTCGTCGGCCTCGAACTGCTTGACCACCGTGACCCCCGCCTCGGACACCGTCACTGCCTCGTACGCCTGCGTGTTGCTCATACTCATACGTGGGTCAACCATCCGTATTAAAGTTACTTCCGGACTGACTGACGCGTACCGGCCTACAGATCGATCTGATCACCGATCTCGACGATATCCAGGCGCTTGGGGTACGGGAACGACTGGACGTGATCGTACAGCGCTGTCGGGTCAGCCGTCAGCCCCTTCCACATGTCCCAGTGACTCGGCAACAGGGCATCCAGTTGGAGTTCGTTGGCCGCCTCGACGATCATGTTCTCGTCGTTGTACCATTGCGTACGCGTGGGCTCCTCACCGATCGCGTCGGGTACCATCCCGACGCTGCCGAACGCCAGCACGCCCAGGTCGATGTCGTAGCGCTCGCCGATCGACTCGAAGACACCAGGTCGGGCGTCGCCGCCGTGGAAGAACGTCCCCGCGTCGTGTTCGACGACGTACGAGACGGGTTCCTCGGCGTCCGGATCGTTCGCATCCTCGACGTGAACGGAGAACTCACCGATCTCGATGGTGTCCCCGATCGAAACCGACGAGAGTTGGGCAGCGGTGACGTCCCACTCGTCGGTCCAGTTCTCCGCCTCAGCGACGGCGAGACTCGCGCCCGGCGCGTAGAAGTCCGCCCCGGTCTCCGCGAGGATCGGTGCCTGGCTCGGGCCGTGGACGTGATCGACGTGATCGTGCGTGGCGAGGACGGCGTCGGCCGATACCACGTCCCGTGGATCGAACGGGATCGGAATCATCCGGACTGTCCGCGGCGGATCGCCCGTCCCGAGATACGGATCGATGAACAGCGTCGTCCCCGCCTCTCCCTTGAGAACGAATCCGTTACAACCCAGATACCAGATCGCGACCCCGTCGGGAGTCGTACGCTCGACAGCGGTCGGCAACCACTCGCCCCAGTCAGAAGTGACCATACGATGGACTCGGTGTCCGCCCGACTAAGCGTTTTGGAGCCAGGCGCGGGGTCGGTCGCCAAGCGCTACCCGTTATGTGGGGCCAGCGGCGTGATCTGAAGCCCCCGTTCAGTCGCCTCCACGGTCGCCTCGACCGCGAACACGTCTCTGAGTAACTCCTCGGTGAGGACCGTTTCGGGATCGCCGCGAGCCTGAATCTCACCGTCCGTGAGTGCGACCACGTGATCGGCGTACCGGGCGGCCTGCTCGATATCGTGTAACACGAGTCCGACGGTCACGTCGCCCTCGTCCCGGAGCCGTTCGATGATTTCCATGACCGCCAGTTGATGGTGCATGTCGAGGAACGTCGTCGGTTCGTCGAGCAGGAGCACGTCGGTGTCCTGGGCGAGCACCATCGCGATCCAGACCAGTTGGCGCTGGCCGCCGCTGAGACTGCCGATCTCCCTGTCACGCAGGTGATCGACCCCGGCCAGCTCGATGGCCCCCTCTATCGCCTCGCGGTCGGCATCCGAGAGTGAGTCGAAAACGCCACGATGAGGATACCGACCGTGACTGACCAGTTCCGCGACGGAGAGGCTGTTGGGCGCGACGTTCTCCTGGGAGAGGAGTCCCAGCTTGCGGGCGAGCTCCTTCGTCTCCAGTGTGTGGACGTCCTCCCCGTCGAGCAGGACGGTTCCCGCGTCGATAGCGATCTGGTCGGCGAGGCCGGCAAGCAGCGTGCTCTTGCCACTGCCGTTCGGGCCGACCAGCGCGGTCACTTCCCCCGGCGGGAGCCGGATCGTCGCGTCGTCGATCACCGGCTCCTCGCTTCCGGGATACCCGACGACGATGTCCTCGCCGACGAACTCGTTGGCGTCGGTCGACCGCTCGCTCTCGTCGTCTTCCGCGACGGAATCGCCTGCACGCTGGCTCGACGAAGAAGGCGGTACCGCCTGACTGCCACCGTCAGCCAGTGACGGACGTTCGTCGCTCATCAGATCTCACCCATGGTTTCCTGTCTACGCATCAGATAGAGGAAGTACGGGCCACCGACGAGGCCGGTCACGATGCCGACGGGGATCTGGACCGGGAGGGCGAGACGAGCGCCGACGTCGGCCGCGACCAGCAGCGCCGGCCCGACGAACAGACACCCGACGATCAGTTTCCGGTAGTCGCTACCGACGATATTGCGAACCATGTGCGGGACGATCAGGCCGACGAACCCGACGATACCCGCGACGGCGATGCTCGCGGCCGCCGCGAGAACCGCCACGCCCGAGAGCGCGAACCGGACGCGTTCGACGCGCATGCCCAGCGAACTCGCCGTGCGCTCCCCGAGTAAGAGGACGTTCAGCTGTCTGGCGGCGAGCACCGCAAGCGCAAGGGCGATCACCGACCACGGCAGGACCATGCGAACCTGCTCCCAGTCGGTGCCGGTCAGCGAGCCGGTGATCCAGGCGATCGCGGACTGGACGACCCCGAGGTCGTCGGCGAAGAAGAACATGGCTCGCTGGAGGCTGCCGAAGACCGTGCTGACGATCACGCCCGCGAGTACCAGCCGAACCGGCGACGTGCCGTTCTTCCAGGCGATGGCGTAGACGATCACGAACGCGACGACGCCCCCGACCGCGGCGAACACGGGCAACAGCATCGACGTGCTGACCTGGAACTCGGCGACGAACAGCGGGATGGCGATCGTCACGCCCGGGAGCGCCACGAGCGTGAGCAGGATCGCGAGCCCGGCACCCGAGGAAACCCCGAGGATGAACGGACTCGCGAGTTCGTTGCGCGTCACGGCCTGGAAGATCGCCCCCGAGACGGCGAGGTTCATGCCGACGAAGACGGCCACGATCACCCGCGGGATTCGCATGTTCCAGACGATCAAGCTCTGGTTGGACAATTCGGGCAACTCGCCGCCGAGTAAGAACCCCTTCCAGGCCTGGACGCTGAAGAGGACGTTCGGGTCGGAGACGGCCGCCCACGCTTCTCCCCACGTCATCGCGAAGTCGCCGTATCGAATCTGGACGAACCCGGCGAGAAGCACCACGACGACGCTCGCGAGACAGAGGGAAAGCAGTGAGCTGTCGACGCGATCGAGCCAGGCCAAGCGCGAGGAAACCGCCTCCCCCGTCGACGGGTCGCCCGCCATGGTCAGCTTCGCACCCCCACGGATTCCCGGTCGGCGGCGATCGCCGCCGCCCGTTCGTCCCGTCGATACCGACCGGTCATCGCTCGCGGTCTCCGCGGATCGTCGCCGCGACGCGCTCGTGATCGAACAGCTGTTCGTCGGCCGAGAGGTCCGGATACGGCCCGGAGTCGTAGCGCGGCCACGCGCCGAAGCGGTCGGGATAGAGCTGTTTTGCGGCCATCTCCAGCTGGAAGAGGTTCACGAGTGGCCCCTGGTGGCGTGTCCCCAGCGGGTGGATGCGATCGTTCTGGACTGCGCTGACCGCCCCGGCGACGGGATCGTCCGCGAGCGTCTCCCGTATCGTCGGCATGTCGTGGACGTCGACGACGCCACCGAGCACCAGCAACATCTCGGGATCGGCGTCGAGGAGGCTCTCGTAGTCGATCTGGGTGCCGCTGTCGAGGTCGGCAAAGGCGTCGGTCGCCCCCAATGGTCGGGTGTGAGCGGCGTGATACCCGGGAACGTTCAGGTTGTAACACCACATCGTGTCGTCGGCTGTCGAGGGAAGGACCATCGCGACGGAGGGGCGCTCGTCTTCCGGCGGCAATCCCTCCCGAATCGTCGACACCAGCGCGTGGCGTTCGGCGAGGAGCGTCTCGTAGCGTTCGCGTTCCCGAAGGACCGACGCGACGTGACCGAACGTCTCCCAGAGTGTGTAGTACGCGTAGTCCTCGGCGTAGGACGCCGGTGGTTCGGCGTGAGTAGCGCTGAGCGTGTTGCCGAACCACGGCGCGACGTTCTCGGCGACGTCCGCGACGTCCGTGCGTTCCCACTTGCCCATCGTGACCACGTGAGCGGGATCGGCGAGGTGAACGTCGCTGTCCAGGTCGTAGAGTTTCTCCGTGCTGGGGTTCCAGGACGCGTAGCAGTCGCGCCAGTCCACGGAGACGCCATCGAGCACCGGAGTGAACGCGTTCAGCAGCGAGTTCGTGTACTCGACGGCGTAGACGGCGTTGACGTCCTCGCCCCGGCCGAGCGCGAGCGCCATCTCGGCGTAGGGACTCATGATCGTGAAGATGTCCTCGGGCGTCTCCTCGAAAGTCACGTCGCCCATGGGAGCCATCGAGACGGAGTACCGGCCGGCGTCTTCCTCACCATCCTGCTGGTCAGTCTGTGTCGAAGAGTCGTCGGTCGAAGTCACTGATTCGGTCGGCGTGGCGGTCGCCGTCGGGTCCGCCTCGGTGTCGGTCCGCGTGGGTGTCTCCCCTGTCGGCGTCCCGGTCGCGTTTCCGCCGCCCAGACAGCCGGCCAGTAGACCGCTGCCGAAGAGTGCCGTCCCGCCGGCGAGCCACGCCCGTCGAGTCAACCCGACGTCCCCATGCTCGTCCGTCGGAGATTGATCGTCAGCCATTTCAGAACTCCCCGTTGACGACAGCAGCGACTCGCTCACGGTCGAACAACTCTCCCTCGACGCCGTAGAGATGGCGGGCGGTCCGTTCGGTCAGGATCATGTTCGTGATCGGGCCCTGGTAGAGCCCGCCGGCGCGGTAGACGTCGCCGTTCTCGACGGCCGTGAGCGCGCTCGCCGTCGCGTGTTTTTCCAGGGACGCGACGACGGTGTCCTCGAACTCGGATTCCGAGAGGCCTTCGTACCCGCGCAGGAGGAGCACCTCCGGGTCGACTTCGAGCAGCGTCTCGAGGTCGATCGCGGCGCGACTCCCGTGGAAGTCCTTGATGTCCGTGCTGGCGAGTGCGTCCCGGACCTCCAGGTCGTTGAGGTGCTTGAACCCGGTCCCCTCGCCGATGACGTAGGGATAGAACTCCTCGGGCTGGTCGCCGACGCCCCAGAGGACGGCGACTTCCGGGCGCTCGCCCTGGCCGGGGACCACGGGCGCGAGGGTGGCCTGGAAGTCGTCGTGGATCGCCTCGAAGGCCTCGAAGTACTCGGTCCGCTGGAAGACCTGCGCCAGCTTCTCGAAAGCTTCGTAGAGCGTGTAGTAACGGTAGTCTGAATGCCAGGGGTAGTGCTGGGCGTAGATCGAGTTGCCGAAGAACGGGCCGACGTCGCGTTCGATCTCAGCCACGTCGCCCTCGTCCCAGTCGCTGAAGCGGTTCAGCAGGAAGTTCGGGTCGATGACGTGGACGTCCGCATCGAGGGCGTAGAACCGTTCCTTGCTGACGCCGTCCTGATAGAGACTAACCATGTCGCTCTTCTCGACGGAGACGCCCGGAATCTCGTCGTAATAGTGGGTGTGATACCGGTTCGTGAGCCAGACGCCCTTCGGGGGTTCGAGCCCGAGCGCGATCCCCATGTCCGCCCAGCTGCCGTTGTTCGCGACCCAGGTCTCGGGAACGTCCTCGAAGGCGACCTCACCAACTGGCACCATCGACACCGAGTACGACGGTTCCGTCGGCGTATCGGTTTCAGTCGCCGCCTCCGACTTCGCTTCCGTGGTCGCCGATGTCGTTTCTGTCCGCGCGTCCGTTTCGGCCGGCACGTCATCGTCCGCCCCGGATGGCGACTCGTTCCCGCCACTCCCGAGACAACCGGCGAGCAATCCACTCCCGACGAGTGCACTGCCGTACGTGAGATACTCGCGACGCGTCGGCGTCCGTTCGCTCCGTGATTCGTGACCCATGGGGATTAGGCTAGCCTAAATAATTAAGTGCGTTACGATTTTAGGACGACCTAAACAGCAGTAAAGCGAACAGATCTGTGGGAACAGTGACGAGTCAAAGAGTGTGAGAACCGCTGGGCGAGTGGGCGAGCGGAGGAGCGGCTTCACCGGCGAGGAGGATGTCACCGCTTCTCAAGCGGGGTCCACTGGCGGTCGTGGTCGCCGACGAACGAGCTTCGCGGCCGGATCAGTCGGTTGTCCTCGAGTTGTTCGAGACAGTGGGCACTCCAGCCGGCGACCCGCGAGATGGCGAACGTCGGCGTGAAGAGCTCGGGCGGGATCCCGACGCCGTGGAGCAGGACGGCGGTGTAGAACTCGACGTTCGTCTCCAGGTCGAGATCGGGGCGATGTTCGGCCAGGAGGTCAGTCGCGATCGACTCGATCTCCTTGGCCGTCGCGAAGAAGTCCGCCTCGCCCTCGTAGAAGGCCGCGGCGGCGTCCTCCAGCACCGCCGCGCGTGGATCGCGCGCGCCGTAGACCCGGTGGCCAAAGCCCATCAGCCGTTCGCCGGCTTCGAGACGCCCCGCAAGTTCGGCACGAACGTCTTCGGTGTCCGCTAAATCTTCGAGCATCTCCAGGACCAGGTCCGGTGCGCCGCCGTGGAGGTCCCCGCGGAGCGCACCGATCGCGCCGGTGATCGCCGAGACGAGTTCCGACTCCGTCGAGACGATCGTCCGGGCGGTGAACGTCGAGGCGTTGAGCCCGTGATCGACGACGGCGGTCAGGTACGTCTCCAGGCCCGCGACCTGTGCCTCGGTCGGCTCCTCGCCGGTCAGCATGTAGAGGTAGTTCGCGGCGTGGGAAAGATCCAACCGCGGGTCGATCGGCTCCTCGCCCTGGAGCACGCGCCAGTAGGTCGCCGTGATCGTCGGCAGGCGAGCGATCAATCGGAGCGCGTCGGCTTCGGGATCGTTCGGTTCGACGGCTGTCGCCGTCGCCGCACCCATCCGGAGAGCCGCCATCGGCCCGGCCCCGCGCTCGGCCGCCTCGACGACGGCGTTGTAGCAGGGTTCCGGCAGCGTGCGATACGAGCACAACCGATCCTCGAACGTGTCGAGTTCGTCGGCGTCCGGCAGCCGATCGTACAGCAACAGGAACACCGTCTCGGGATAGGTCGCGTTCGCCGCGAGTTCCGCGACGGGGTAGCCTGCGATCCACAGCTGGCCGGCCTCGCCGTCGATGTCGCTCAGCCGCGTCTCGGTGACGGTCACGTCCGCGAGTCCGCGGTGTATCTCCTCGTCACTCATTGCCCGCCTCTACTGGCTCGGGGGGTAAAACTGTGGGCGACTCGCCGGCGACGCGAGGAATTCGTCCGGACGGCAAAGACACGCTATAGCAAGGATTATCGCCCCCGCGTTCCGCGGGACGTGTATGACCCACTTCTCCGAACGCGTCGAGCAGGTTTCGATCTCGGGCATCCGCGAGGTCTTCGAGGCGGCGGGCGAGGACGCGATCAACCTCGGCCTCGGCCAGCCTGACTTCCCCGCACCGGACCACGCCCGCGAGGCGGCCGTTGAGGCCATCCGCGCCGGCGATGCCGACGCCTACACCTCGAACAAGGGGACCCGCGAGTTGCGCGAGGCCATCGCCGCAAAACACGCCCGGGACAACGACCTCGAGGTCGATCCCGCGAACGTCATTGCCACGTCGGGCGGCAGCGAGGCGCTCCACATCGCCCTGGAAGCCCACGTCGATGCAAACGAGGAAGTCATCTATCCCGATCCGGGTTTCGTCTCCTACGAGGCGCTGACTCATCTCGCCGGCGGGACGCCGAAGCCGGTCGGCCTCCGCGAGGATCTGACCCTCGACCCCGCCGACGTGGAGCGGGCGATCACTGACGACACGGCGGCGTTCGTCGTCAACAGTCCCGCCAATCCGACCGGCGCGGTCCAGTCGCCCGACGACATGCGCGAGTTCGCCCGGATCGCCGACGAACACGACGTGCTCTGTATCTCCGACGAAGTGTACGAACACATCGTCTTCGAGGGCGAACACCGCTCGCCGATGGAGTTCGCCGAGAGCGACAACGTGATCGTGATCAACGCTGCCTCGAAGGCCTATTCGATGACCGGCTGGCGACTCGGGTGGGTCACGGGTAGCGAGGACCGCATCGAGCGCATGCTGCGAGTCCACCAGTATTCCCAGGCGTGTGCGAGCGCGCCAGCCCAGTACGCCGCCGAGGCGGCCCTCTCGGGGCCACAGGACCGCGTGACGGAGATGGTCGACGCCTTCGAGGAACGGCGGAACGTACTCCTCGAGGGCCTCGAAGACATGGGGCTGGAAACCCCGACGCCAAAGGGTGCCTTCTACGCGATGCCGAAGGTCCCCGATGGCTGGGTCGAAGAAGTGATCGACCGTGGCGTCGTCATCGTGCCGGGCAGGGCCTTCGGCGACGGTGGGCAGGGGTACGCACGCATCTCCTACGCGACTGACCTCGAACAGCTCAAAGCAGCGATCGACGTGATGCGAGCGGCGACGGCTGCCGTTCAGTGACGTTCGGCCAGTTGTTTTTCCGGTGACGGACGTCGAAAAGAGCCGAATCGAGCCTCGCAAACGCAGCGACGCACAGATCACTCCGACCGTGACCCACAAGTAGGCAAAACGCATAGAGTATCACGTACAATCATGGGACGTGCTCACAGCTGTCGGGTGCCCGAGACCGGTTTTCACACGACCCCACCCCGCCCGCGTTCGAACGTCAGCGCGGCCGAAACGAAACAAACCAGGTCCGATTCGCAATACGTCACAGCAACCGCTCGTGATCGAGCCGTTGATACCTATCAATGACTGACATCGAATCGACACCGGCCGGGACCGAACGCGAACTCGACGTCGAGGACATCGGCGAGGTAACCGACGCTGTCGTCGAGAACGTCGAGCGTGTCATCGTCGGGCATCGAGACGCCATCGAACACATTCTCACAGGGATGTTCGGACGGGGCCACGTCCTGCTGGAGGACGTCCCCGGCGTCGGGAAGACGATGCTGTCACGCGCGATCGCGGAATCGTTCGACTGCTCGTTCAAACGCGTCCAGTTCACACCTGACCTGCTCCCCTCCGACGTGACGGGGGCGAACGTCTACAACCAGAAGACCCAGACCTTCGAGTTCCGGTCCGGGCCGATCTTCGCCAACGTCGTCCTCGGCGACGAGATCAACCGCGCGCCCCCCAAAACCCAGAGCGCGCTGCTGGAGGCCATGGAAGAAGGCCAGGTGACGATCGACGGCGAGACCCACGCCGTCCCCGATCCGTTCGCTGTCATCGCCACCCAGAACACCGTCGAGCGCGACCGCACCTACGACCTGCCGATGGCCGAACTCGACCGCTTCATGAAGAAGCTCGAACTCGGCTATCCGACCGCTGACGACGAATCCGCGATGCTGGAAAACGTCGTCGGCACCCACCCGATCGAGACCGTCGAGCCCGTCGCGACACTGTCGGATCTCGAAGCCATCCGGGCGGTGACGGCCGACGTCACCGTCGAGGCACCGATCCGAACGTACGTGACGCGACTGGCCCGCTATACGCGCAATCACGCGGAACTCGGCGCGAGTCCACGCGCCTCGCTGCTGTTGCTCCGAGCGGCACAGGGACGGGCGATACTCAACGGCCGGGAGTACGTCGTCCCGGACGACATCCAGACCGAGGCGACGGTCGTATTGCCACATCGAATCAGAAGCGGGACCGCAGAGAGAAGTTCGACAGCGCTGGTTGCGGACGCAATCGAGAGCGTGCCCGTGGACTGATATGAGAGTGACAAGACGCGGCCGGGCGACTGTCGGGGTCGCCATCGCCGCCTTCGTGATGGCGTGGCTGTTCGGGGCCCGGTCGCTGAACGCCGTCGCCGTCCCGGCGCTGGTCGCCCTCGTCGCCGCCCTCGCCCAGATCAGGGTGGCCGATGCGCCGTCAGTCGACCGCTCGAACCCACACGCTGGCTTCCCCGGGGAGACTCGCGACGTCACCGTCGAAGTCACTGGCTCCCGTGGAACGATCGTCCAGGCGAGGGACACGCTGGCACCTGGGTTGGTGAGTTCCGACAACGCAGTGTCGGGAAGCGTTCCACTCACACACACGTACGAGATGGCGTTTAGGAGTCGGGGGCGGCACGCGATCGGGCCGCTGTCGGTCCGCCTGCGTGACGTGTTCGGGTTAGTCACCCACGAGATCGAGGTCGGGGAGCCCACGCCAGTGCTCGTCTATCCGGAGATACACGACGTCACGGGTTCGTCCGTTCTCGCGGCCAAACTCGAGCGGAGTCGCCGACCGGCTCGCCAGGAGATCGACGAGTTACGCGAGTACGTCCCTGGCGACCCGTTACGGGACATCGACTGGAAGTCCTCGGCCAAGCGGCTCCCGGATCTCGTCGTGACGGAGTTCGTCGGACGGGAGGCGACGGGAACCATCACGATCGCTGCCAGCGCCGACCGTACCACCGACGACGGAATGGCGAGCGCAACCGGAAGCGTGGCGTTGTTCTTCCTCGACGCCGGGCTCGAAGTCGGTGTGACCGCGCCGGGTGGCCACCGCGCCCCGGCACGCGGGGAAACCCACCGGAGTGACCTGTTGGGGTTGCTGGCCGAGACCGGTCCGGGGACGGTCGACGATCGCGCCTGGGCCGATGCCGACGTTCGCGTGGTCGGCGAGGACGGGACGGTGACGATCGACGTCGACGGCCGGGAGCTCACCTTCGAAGCAGTCCGTGCGGCGGCCGACCGTGATCGCTCCCGATCCGGGGGTCGACAATCCGAACCGCCGGAGGTGACGGCTGCGTGAGCGTGATCGACCGAAAGCGGGACGTCCCAACCCTTCGCCTGCTCGCCCTTGGCGGCGCCGTGCTCGTGATCGGCTCGTTCGTCGGCGTCGTCCACGACGTCGTCGACGTGATCAGCGACCCGAGTACGCTGCAGTTCGTGGTCGTGGTGACGGTGGTCGGCGCGACCATCGCCGCCCGGTATCTCTCGGTCCGGAACGCCGTGGTCGTCGCCGGGACGTTGCTCGCGGGTGGTCTCGGCTGGTATCTCACTGGACTGTCCGGCGCGACGCTTTCCCCGTGGCCCCACATCGAGTACACGATCGCCCTGCTGGCCGGGAACTCGATCCTGGGGATCGTCAACCTGGAGTCGTGGGTGATCGCCGTAACGCCGGGGCCGGTATTCCTGACCTGGTATCTGGCCGTCCGCCGCTGTCACGTCGCCAGCGCGACCGTCGGCGGGGCGACGATGCTGTTTTTCGTCCTCACCGGCGACGCCGGCACGGAGCTGACGCTCCTGGGCGTCGTCGGCGTCGTCACGCTGGTCGGCGCGGGTGAACTCGACCGACTCGATGCGCCAGTCGGGGAGACCGACGTGGTGGCGACGGTGGTCGCGATCGCCATCGTGGCGTCGGCGACGATAACGATCGTCCCGGCCGGTGCCGCGTTCTCGTTTTCAGCCGACAGCGGCCTGAGTGAATCAGCTGCGGTCGGTTCAGGCAGCATCGCTGGGGCGGGGACGCTCGAGGGAAGCCTCCTCAGCGCATCCGACGAGCTATCGATCAAGGGGAGCCTGGAACTCACGTCCGAACTCAGATACGCCGTCGAGAGCGACGAGGAGAGCTACTGGCGGGTCGCCGCGTACGATCTCTACACCGGAGACGGCTGGGTCAGGCGGGGCGAGACTGGCTCGACCGACCGACGACTCGGCTCGCCACCCGGGCGGTCCCGAACCGTCGAACAGTCCTACCGGGCGATCACCGAGATCGGGACGATGCCTGCGATCTGGCGTCCGAGCGTCATCGCGGGACCGGCAGCCGAGGATGCCCGGGCGACCCGACTCGGCGGCCTGCAACCGACCGGGACGCTCGCCGCCAACGATTCGTATCGGGTCACCAGCGAAGTCCCGATCGCGACAGTCTCGGAGCTCCGGGAAGCCGGCGAGGAGTATCCGGACGCCATCACCGACCAGTACCTCCAGCTCCCCGACAGCACGCCGGATCGAATCGCTGAGCGAACGCGACAGCTGACGGCGAACGCGGACAACCCCTACGACACGGCGCGCGTCGTCGAGCGGTGGCTGGAAACGAACCGCGAGTACTCACTCGACGTCTCGAAGCCGTCCGGGTCGATCGCCGACTCGTTCCTCTTCGAGATGGACCGCGGCTACTGTACGTACTACGCGACGACGATGGTGACGATGCTGCGAACCCAGGACATCCCCGCCCGGTTCGTCGTCGGGTACACGTCCGGCCAGCGCGTCGACGAGGACGAGTGGCTGGTCCGCGGCCACAACTCACACGCCTGGGTCGAGGTGTACTTCCCCGACGTGGGATGGATCCGGTTGGATCCGACGCCGTCCGGTCCGCGAGAGACGACCGCCCAGCAGGACCTGGAATCAGCCAGGGCAGCCAACGAGTCCAACGTCGACACCAACCGGAGTCAGGAGGGCGAGTGGACGCCGACACCGACACCCACCGAAACCGAGACCGCGGAAACGAACGGCACGCAGCCGTCGTCCGCGGAGAGGGAGGCCGCCATTCCGGATTACTACGGTCCGAACAGGACGTTCAATCGGAGCGACTTCGGGCCCGGGGCATCCATCATTACAACCACTCCCGACACCCAGCCCACGACCGAAATCGATAACGGAACTCGTGCCGGAACGGGTGACGACGCCGGCGGCGCGATGCCGGGGATCGAACAACTGACGCTGGGACTGCTCGCGATGCTCGGGTTCGCCGGCGTCGCCCGCCGGAGTGGACTCACAGACCGTACCTATCGCGCGGTCTGGCTCCGGTGGCAACCCCGCGAGGAGCCGGCGACTGACGTCGAACGGGCTTTCGAGCGGCTCGAATATCTCCTCGAGCGCCGCCACCGCGAGCGTCATCCCGGCGAGACCGTTCGCGCATATCTCGACGCGATCGACGCCGACGAGCGCGCCCGGCGCGTCGCAACCATTCGCGAACGAGCGCGATACGCCGGCACCGTCGATCGGGCGGCCGCCGACGAGGCAATCGACCTGGTCGACGAACTCGTCGGTGATACGTGATTGAACGCCCGGTCAATCGCGGTTTCTCGGCGATCTGCGTGTTAAATCCCGACAGTGTTTTGTACGAAGATTCCCAACAGCAGGTTGTAATGTCGGAAGTCTGCTCGACGTGCGGGCTGCCTGAGGAGCTCTGCGTCTGTGAAGACGTCGCCAAAGAATCCCAGGAGATCAACATCCGCATCGACGAGCGCCGTTACGGGAAAGAGGTAACGATCATCGAAGGGTTCGATCCGAAAGACGTCGACATGGACAGCCTGTCTTCGGACCTCAAATCGAAGTTCGCGTGTGGGGGGACCGTCGAAGAGGGCCAGATCGAGCTCCAGGGCAATCACACCGGACGCGTCGAGGATTTCCTCCGTGATAAGGGCTTCAACGTCGCGTAGCTGATCCTCGGTTCTGCCGCGTCGCGTCGGTGACCAGTCGTGACTGTATTCTCGGTCGAGAAGCGGTGGTTTCGACAGGACGACCGACCGTGAAACCGACGGTCACCGCCCCTGTGTTTTATGCCACTCTGAGGTATCGGTTCGGCACGATGAAAAGGGTTCGACCTAGTGACGAGAACGCCTGGTACTGGTCGTCCGACGACGAGCCGGTACTCCTCCTCGGAGGCACCGACAAGGACAATCTCTTCCAGTGGACCGGAAACCAACTTCGAGACCACCTGGATCGACTCGTCGAGGCCGGCGGGAACTTCGTGCGGAACACGATGTCAGACCGGAAAGACGAGGACGTCTCGCCGTTCGAACGAACCGACGACGGGACCTACGACCTCCAACGGTGGAACGAGGAGTACTGGGATCGACTCTCGGCGTTCCTCGAGGCAACCGCCCAGCGCGATATCGTGGTCGAGTTGACCCTCTGGGATCAACACGACTTCGCCGGATCGCGGTGGGCGGACCACGCCTGGAACCCGATCAACAACGAGACGCTCCCCGAGGACTCCCTGCCGGCGACCGGCGGCGACCACTGGCAGGACCGAATCGCGTTCTTCCGCACCGTCGAAGAGGACAACGAGAGCGTGCTCGCCCACCAGGAGCGCTTCGTCGAGAAAATCCTCGATCACACACTCGAGTACGGGAACGTCATCTACAACGTCACGAACGAGGGGTGGGCCGGGATCGAGTGGGAACTGCACTGGGCCGAACGTGTGCTGGACCGGGCAGCGGAGCACGGTGTCCACGTCGAGGTTGCCAACATGAACATGGAACCCGAGGACTCCGTCCGGAAGGTCATCGAGCATCCAGAGACGTTCTCCTACGTCGAGGTGTCCCAGCACAACCAGCACTTCGCAGGGGCGAGTGGCCAGGACCACTGGGACAACCTCCAGCAGTGGCGCGAGGACGTTGCGGAGGCCATCAGCCCGCGCCCGTTCAACAACGTGAAGATCTACGGCGGGTTCGGCGGCGAGATCGACGCCGCCGGCGAGGCCGACGAGGCGGTCGAATGGTTCTGGCGGAACGTCTTCGGCGGGTGTGCCGCGTGTCGGTTCCACCGACAGGTCGCCGGCGGCGACGAGGGATGGGGCATCGGCGGAAGCGACCGGGCACTCACCCAAATCCAGTCCGTTCGGATGGTCGAAGAACACCTCGACCTGCCCCGTCTGCGTCCCCGGCAGGATCTGCTTGTCGACGCCGGCCCGAACGAAGCCTACTGCATCGCCGAGCCTGGAAAATCCTACGGCGTGTACCTACCGGCGGGTGGCGAGGTCACCCTCGCCCTCGAAGCCGGGGATTATCAGTGTCGCTATCTCGATGCCGAAGCGGCGACGTGGACGGAACGGGAGAGCATCGAGAACGCCACGGAGCGGTTACTCACCGCGCCTGATCGAAAGAACCAGGTCGTCGTGATCACCGCCACGTCGTGAGTGCCAGTATCTGGTGGGCGGACTGTCGAGCAGTGTCGCGTTCATCCACACCTGTCAAACAGCGTTTGGGACTCACGGAATTGCTCGCAGCAAAGTGCTCCGGCAGGGATTTGAACCACGCGAAGACGGTCCTGCTCGCTCACTTCGTTCGCTGTGCGGGCTGCGACTTCTCTACTTCAAATCCCAATCGAGCATTGCTGCTCACGTATTTGTTCGCAGCAAAGTGCTCCGGCAGGGATTTGAACCCTGGTCCTTGCCGTGAGAGGGCAAGATGATTGGCCGGACTACACCACCGGAGCGCATTCTACCGTTACGATGAAACGGGTTTAACCGTTCCGCTTTCGATCGATTACGGCAGTCGATCCCACGGTCGCGCCCGTCTCACTCTTCGTCGAGATCCTCGAACGGCGAGCGTGCGGCGTCCGGTTCCGCTCCGGGAAGACTCACGATGTTCTCCCGGCCGACTCTGAGTTTCGTCACTTCTCCGTCGTCTTCCATCTCCGAGAGGAGCATGCTCACCTTGGATTTCGACCACTCGGTCGCCTCGACGATCTTCGTCTGTTTCATTCGGCCCCCGTTGTCTTCGAGCAGTTGGCGAACCCGGTCGTCGTCACTTACCAGCGCGGCTTCGGCGACCGCCGATCCGGTCGTGTCGGTTGTCGCTTCGGGGCCGCCCGCTGTCTGGCCGCCGTCGTCGATGCCACCGCTGCCGCCGGCGTCACCGCCATCCCCGGGACTGCCGTCTCCGTCACGGACGTCGAAATAGCCACGTCGCCAGGTCACGACGACCACGACGAGTGCCATCACTGCGAGGCCGACGAGCATCCCGGCGAGTCCGAAACCACCGATCGGTCCGTCGGCGGCGACTGTCGTCGCTGGCGTCTCGGTTTCCGGATCGGCAGTCGTCGGACCCGACGGTGCGGTCGTCGTCGCTGTTCGGTCACTCGTCGTCCGATCGTTCGATGCAGTCGTTGTTTCCGCCGCGATGGGGCTGAAGGCGACGCGTGGCCGCTGATCCGCAAAGGAGAACTCGCCGACCCACTCGACAGACTCCTCCCCAGCCAGTGATTGGACGGACGTATTCGCCGGCAATGGCTCGATGCTGTCGGTCTCGAGCGTGAGTGACGGACCGGCGACGATGCGGAGTCGCTGGTCTACGTTGATCGCAAGCCCGCCCTCGAAGACGTCGCCGACGAGGACGCCGCCCCCATCCCGGGGCTGGCCGAAGTTCGTCCAGATGAACGACATCTCGACGATGCCGAGATTGTCGAGCGTTCCGGTGTAGGCGTCACGCGAGAACCCGGTGGCGTTCATCTCCCGGCCGGTGACGTTCGATCCAGTCCGAGTCAGCTCCCGGCCACCCGCGACGAACTGCCGGTAGAGGTCAGTTTCGTTCTCGCGGAACTCGGCCGCATAGGTCTCGAAGTTCGCCGCTTCAGTCTCGTTGTCCAGCCGCTGGGTGAACTGAAAGCGCCACTGGGCCGACCGGTTCTCGTAGATCGTGATCTCGAACAGCGTCCGATCGAACCGGTCGTCCCCGATCGCGAGTGGCGGCTGTGCGGCGGCGGTTCCCGAGACGCTCGCGTCCGGGCTGGATTCCGAGATGGTGACGCCATGCTGGGTTGCCGCGATTGCCCCGGAACCGACTCCGAGCGGGCCGCTCGCGGTCACCAGCCCGACGATCACCAGCAGAGAGACAACCGTCACTGCCCGTCCAAGCATCTATCTCGAAGTGACCCGACGACAGCATAAAAACACTGTGTCTCCGCCGGTAGTCGTCAGTCCTGTACGTCCGCGGCGAGTACCTCGATGGGATGTGGCGGATCGTCGCTCGCCCCCTCGTGCTCGCCGATCTGGTGGCGACACGAGGCACCGGGGGCGATGACGCGTTCCCCCGAACTCCCCTTGATCTGATCGAAGAGGACGTCGGCCATCGCCTGACTGAGCGAGTAGTGTTCGGCCTCGTAGCCGAAGGAACCCGCCATCCCACAGCAACTACTGTCCAGGGCGTCGACGGTGAACCCGACGTCCTCGAGTACGTGTTCGGTGTAATGGTCCTTCTTGACGGCCTTCTGATGGCAGTGGCCGTGATAGGTTAGTGGGCGATCCGAGGCAGCCACATCGATCTCGTCGACGAGATCGTGCATGTCGAGGTACTCGAAGATCCCGTAAGTGTTGTTCGCGACCGTCTCGACGTCCGGGCCGGTGAGGAGATCGAGGTAGTCGAGCTGGAACATCACGGCGACCGAGGGCTCGACGCTGACGACGTCCCAGCCGTCCGCCACCCGGGGGGCGAGCGCGTCGACGTTCTCGCGGGCGTGCTCGCCGGCCTTGTCGAGAAAGCCCTTCGAGTTGGCCGCCCGGCCGCTGTCAGTGACGTCGGTCGGAACGTCGACGTGGACGCCGGCCGCTTCGAGGACGCGCACCGCGGCTTTGCCCGCCTGTGGTCGGTTGTAGTTCGAGAACGAGTCGGGGAACAGCAGCACCTTCCGGTCGGCTTCCGCCGCCGATACCTGCGGTTCGTGACTCGCAAACCAGTCGACGAACGTCTCGCGGTAGAACGTCGGGAAGTCCCGCTCGCGAGCGATCCCGAGGACCTTCTCCTGGATCACGCGCCGGCCGGGCAGCCGCTGTGCGTAGTTCGAGATCGGCGCGAGGGCGCTGCCGAGCGGGAACAGTCGGTCGACGTTGGCGAAGATCTTGTCCCGGAGGCTCGAGCCGTGTTCCTGGTGGTACTGGTGGGTGACTTCCGCCTTGAGCTTGGCCATGTCGACCTCGCTCGGGCAGTCCTTGGCACAGCCCTTACACCCGACACAGAGGTCGAGCACCTCGGTCATGAACGCCTCGTCGGTGACGTCCTCCGGCAGGTCGCCACTCATCGCCTGCCGGAGCATGTTCGCCCGGCCACGCGTCGAGGTGATCTCTTCCTCACTGGCCCGGAACGTCGGGCACATCACCCCGCCGGTGGTGTCCTGCGGGCCGCGACAGCCGCCACACCCGTGACAGAGCTCGACCATGCCCTGCATGCCGTTAGCGTTCTCCCACTCCAGCGTGGACTCGAAGCCCGCGTCGAACTCGTACTCGGGATCGAAGCGGAGGTGCTCTGCCATGTCGATCGCGCCCGATTCATCGCCGCAGATCTGCCCGGGGTTGAGGAGCCAGTCGGGATCGAACGCGGCCTTCAGGTCGCGGGAGAGGTCCCAGATGTCCTCGCCGTACAACTTGTTGTTCCACTGACTGCGAGCACGGCCGTCACCGTGCTCGCCCGAGACCGAGCCACCGAGTTCGGTGACGACGTCGGTGACGGCGTCGGCGATCCCGACCATCTGCTCGACGCCGTCGAGGGTCTTCGTGTCGATCAGGGGTCGAACGTGGAGGACCCCTGGGCCCGCGTGGGCGTAGAAGGACGCGAACGTGCCGTGGTCCTCGAGGATCGCCTCGAAGCGCTCGACGTACTCCGCGAGATGTTTGGGCGGCACAGCACAGTCCTCGATGAAAGAGATGTGCTTGGCGTCGGTTGTCCGGGAGAGAAGGATCGGGAGGCCGGACTTCCGGAGCTTCCAGAACCGATCCCGCTCGGCCCGGTCGTGAGCTTCGAACCCGGCGAACGCTCGGAGATCCGCGTCGGTCCGAATCGCCGCTGGCGGCGTGGCCCTGGGATCCGATTCCTCGGCCGGCAGCCGATCCGCGAGGAGATCGGCCACGCGCTCCTGTCCCTCGGCGTCGTCGGCAGCGTAGAACTCGACGAGGAGCATCGCGCCGGCGCCCTCCGGGACGACCGCGTTCACGAGGTCGCCGAACTCCTCGGTGTCCCTGGCGAGATTCAAAAGGACGTCGTCGAGCACCTCGACAGCAGCGGGGTCGTGTTCGAGGATCGGAACGACGTCCTCCATCGCAGTCACGAGGTCCTCGTACGCGAGCAGCGCGACCGCCTTCGTCTCGGGGACCGGTTCGAGCGCAACCGTCGCCTCTGTCACGAGGCCGAGTGTCCCCTCGCTGCCGGCCAGGAGGCGCGCGAGATTGACCGTCCCGGCTTCACCGAAGTCCTCGCCCGTCGGACCGATCCCGCCCGCCGCTTCTGCGACGAGTCGGTCGAG
>ENA-ORDC01000970-ORDC01000970.1-marine-metagenome-genome-assembly--contig:-NODE-970-length-23776-cov-4.883708_pt1 | contig 23776 bp, 21 predicted proteins | sample MGYA00237783_ERZ508515 | MGnify/ENA primary metagenome ERZ508515 (study PRJEB26186, sample SAMN06268792) | marine metagenome | isolation source: Eden Landing Ponds, San Francisco, CA, USA | place... | reverse complement strand
CTCGCGGAGTCGATGGGGAAGACCCCCGTCCGCGTCCGGAAGGACAGCCCCGGGTTCATCGTCAACCGCATCCTCGTCCCGCTGATGAACGAGGCGGCGTGGATCGTCGAGTCCGGCGACGCGACGATGGAGGCGGTCGACTCGACGACGAAGTTCGACATGGGCCTGCCGATGGGCTCGTTCGAGCTCGCCGACCAGGTCGGCATCGACGTTGGCTACCACGTGTTAGAGTACATGCACGAGGTCCTCGGCGACGCCTATCGCCCCTGCCCGCTGCTCGGCGAGAAGGTCGAGGCGGAGGACCTCGGCAAGAAGACCGGCAAGGGATTCTACGACTACGAGGACGGCGACGGCGCGCAGATCCCGAGCGACGCGCTCGACGACGACGTGCGCCGCCGCCTGCTCGCGGTGATGGCCAACGAGACGGCCGGCCTGATCGGCAACGACGTGGCCGACGCCGACGACGTCGACGAGGCGGTCAAGCTCGGCGCCGGCTTCCCCGACGGCCCGGCGAAGCTGGCCGACGAGGAGGGGCTCGACGCCCTCGTCGAGACGCTCGACGCGCTCGCCGAGGAGACCGGCGAGGCGCGCTACGAGGCGACCGATTACCTGCGCGAGGCCGCCGCGTCCGGCGGGTTCCGGGGCGATGGCGGGGGCGACGCCGGCGACGCGGAGGGCGGGCCCACGTTCGAGGTTCTGAACGTCGACGTCGACGCCGACGCGCGAGTCGGGCACGTCGAGATCGACCGTCCGCACCGGATGAACACGATCAGCGGCGACGTGCTCGACGAGCTCGCCGACGCGATCGACCTGCTCGACGGCGACGACGACGTGCGGGCGATCCTGCTCTCCGGCGCGGGCGACCGCGCCTTCTCCGCCGGCGCGGACGTCCAGAGCATGGCCGCGGGCGGCGCGGACCCGATCCACGCCGTCGAGCTCTCCCGACAGGGCCAGCAGACGTTCGGGAAGTTCGAGGAGTCGGACAAGCCCGTGGTCGCCGCCATCGACGGCTACTGCCTCGGCGGCGGGATGGAGCTGGCGACCGCGGCGGATATGCGGGTCGCCTCCGATCGCTCGGAGCTCGGCCAGCCCGAGCACAATCTCGGACTGCTCCCCGGCTGGGGCGGCACCCAGCGCCTCGCCCGAATCGTCGGCGAGGGGCGCGCCAAGGAGATCATCTTCACCGCCGAGCGCTACGACGCCGAGACCCTCGAAGGGTACGGCTTCCTCAACGAGGTCGTCCCCGGCGACGAACTCGACGAGCGCGCGCGGGAGCTGGCCGAGTCGCTCGCCGCCGGGCCGCCGATCGCCCAGAAGTACACGAAGCGCGCGATGCACGCCGGGCGCACCGACGGCGAGGCCGGCCTCGAAGTGGAGGCGATGGGCTTCGGCCACGTGATGAACACCGACGACCTCATGGAGGGCGTCACGGCGTTCATGGGCGACGGCGAGCCAGAGTTCGAAGGAAAGTAATCGGCGAGCAGATCGGCTGTGGGGGTCATGTCTCCGACTACTTATTTATAAGCGATCAATCCCGGAGTGGCTAAGAACACCGCCGAAGCCCCAGCCGCTTACTTATAAACGGTTGCTGTCGGATCGGCGATGAACACCGCCGAAGCCCCAGCCGCGAGGCGGGCGTACACTCGCTGCGCTCCTCACTCGGTCGCTCACTTCGTTCGCTTCCTCGTTGCGGTGCTTACGTCGTCTTCGCCCGCCTCGCGGCTGCCCCTTCGATTCCCGCCCCGCACCGCGCCTCACCCCTCCCCAGCCTCGTCGGTCGCCCGTCGCTCCGCTCCGGGCGACCGACTCCCTCGCGTGGGCGACTCGCGCCCTATCGGGCGCTCGTCGGCACGCGCCACTGGGAAAATCAGAATCCCGATCCCCGATCCAGTCACTACCGGTTATTTAAAAGAAGTCGAGGTTGCTGTAGACGACGACCGCGGATCGACAGCGATCTCAGACGTACCCTTCCTCGACGAGGAGTTCGCCGTTGAGCAGGGAGGCGCCGGCCGCACCGCGGATCGTGTTGTGCGCGAGGCAGTTGTACTTCGCGCCGGCGTCCGTCGCCTGCACGCCGCCGGCGACGATGCCCATCCCGTCCGCGTACGTGCGGTCGAGGCGGGGCTGGGGGCGCTCCGGCTCGTCGTCGCCGAACACCTTGATGAGCTGGTCGGGCGAACTCGGGAGGTTCCCGGCGCCCTCGAACGAGCGCATCGCCTCGCGGAGGTCCGCGGGCGAGGGGTCCTCGGCGAACTCGGCGAAGACGTTCTCCAGGTGGCCGTCGAGCGTCGGGATCCGGTTACAGGAGGCGGCCACGTCGGCGCCGTGGAGGTTGACCTCCGCGCCGTCGAACTCGCCGAGGAGCTTGCGCGACTCGGTCTCCATCTTCTCCTCCTCGCCGCCGATGTGCGGGATGGCGTTGTCGATGATCTCCATCGAGGTGACGCCGGAGTAGCCGGCGCCCGACACCGCCTGCAGGGTGGAGACGCGAACGCTCTCTAAGCCGAACTCGTCGATGGCCGCGAGGGTGGGGACCATCGTGATCGTCGAGCAGTTCGGGTTCTTCACGAGGGCGCCGTCCCAGCCGCGCTCGTCGCGCTGGACCTCGATCAGGTCGAGGTGGCCGGGGTTGATCTCGGGGATCGTGAGCGGCACGTCCGCCGCCATGCGGTCGTTCGAGGAGTTCGAGGAGACGACGTACCCCTCTTCGAGGAACGCCGGCTCGACCTCCGCGGCGACGCCCGAGGGGAGCGACGAGAAGAGCAGGTCCACGTCGTCGTCCGAGATCCCGTCTGGCGTCGTCTCCGTGACCTCCATCTCGGCGACGTCGTCCGGGATGGGCGTGTCCACGCGCCACTTGGCGGCCTCACGGTAGGTTTTGCCCGCGCTGTCCGAGCTCGCGGTGACCGCGGCGAGGTCGAACGTCGGGTGATCGTCGAGGAGTTGGATGAACCGCTGTCCCACGGCGCCGGTGGCACCAAGGATGCCGACTCGTACAGACATTGCGCGTGGGTCAGTCACAGGGACGTAAGTGCGTTCGGATACGCGCCCGAGTCCGCCGGTCGCGGCTGGTGTGTCACCGAACCCCCCGATCCGATCGCGATCCGTCGACGACTGCGCCGATTTCCCGACGAACCGCCACCGGTCGGCGCGGTCTCGCTATCCATCGGCGCGATCCGGTCGCCCTCTCGTGTTCGTCAATATGATTTAAATATCGGTGTCCGGTACGCTCATGCCATGTCCGAGTTCGGAGCGCTCTCGATCGTCCCGCCGCTACTCGCCATCGCGTTGGCGATCATCACCCGCAAGGCGATTCTCTCGCTGTTCCTCGGCATCTGGTCGGGAGCGGTGATCTACACGGGCGGGCTCGGTATCGCCCAGACGTTCGACTGGATCGTCGCGGCGATCATCGCCGACGACGGGTTCCAAGCGACGATCCTCGTGTTCACGCTGCTTCTCGGCTCCGGTGTAGCGATGGTATGGAACCTCGGCGGGACCTTCGCCGTCCGCGACTGGGCGATCGAACGCCTCGACACGCAGCGGAAGGCGGGACTGGCGGCGTGGGGCCTCGGGATCGTCCTCTTCTTCGACGACTACGCCAACACCGCCATCGTCGGCTCCGCGATGAAGGACGTCTCCGATCAGCTCCGGATCTCCCGCGAGAAGCTCTCGTACATCGTCGACTCCACCGCCGCGCCCGTCGCCACGCTGGGCATCTCCTCGTGGGTCGCGTTCCAGCTGTCGCTGATCGACGAGGGGTACGCGGAGGCGGGCGTCGCCGAGGCGAACCGCCCCAGCACCTTCGAGGTGTTCCTCTCCTCTATCCCGTTCAACATGTACGCGATCCTCGCGATCGCGATGGTCGCCATCGTGGTGCTGTGGGGCCGCGACTACGGCGAGATGCTGACGGCCGAGAACCGCTCGTGGACGACCGGGAAGGTCACCCGCGACGGGGCGGCACCGATGCAGGACGTGGCCGGCGAACTGGGCGAGCCGCCGGCGTCGACGCCGCGGCTGATCAACTTCTTCGCCCCGGTGGCCGTCCTGATCGCCGTCACGGTCGCGACCGCGTTCTGGTCGGGCGGCTTCGCGCCGACCGGCTTCCTGTCCGACCTCCTCGCGGCCGAGTTCGCGAACGCGGGCGACCGCCTGTGGACTGCGGTCATCAACGCCGACTTCGCGACCGCGCTGATGATCGGCGCGTTCGGCATGGTGCTGTCCGGGTTCGTTCTCGGGAAGGTGTACCGGATCTTCGGGTTCGGCGACGCGACCGAGTACACCGTCGACGGGTTCGGGATCATGCTCACCGCGGTCTCGATCCTCGTGCTCGCGTGGGGGATCGGCGAGGTCATCTCCGCGCTGGAAACGGGCCAGTACGTCGCCGAGGCGACGGTCGGAACGGTCCCCGCGGCCGTCCTCCCGGCGCTCGTGATGGTCGTCGCCGGCTTCATCGCCTTCTCGACGGGGACCTCCTGGGGGACGATGGGGATCATGACGCCCATCGCGGTCCCCATCGCCTGGGAGGTCAGCGGGGGCGGCGCGGAGGGACACACCCTCGTCGCGGTGATGGTTGGCGTCATCTTCTCCGGGGCGATCTTCGGGGACCACAGCTCCCCCATCTCGGACACGACGGTGCTGTCCGCGACGTTCACCGGCGCGGACCTCATCGACCACGTCCGCACCCAGATCTACTACGCGGTCACCGTCGGGTTGGTCTCGGTGGCGCTGCTGCTCGTGTGGGGGTTCCTCGGGATCTCGCCGCTCGTGTTGCTCCCGATCGGGGTCCTGACGCTCGTCGCGCTCGTGTACCTCCTCTCGGAGTTCGACGCCAATCGCCGCGGGATCGACCCCGTCTCGGTCTCGGAGCCGCAGACGGACGACGGGCAGCGCGTGGTCGTCGCCGGCGACGACCAGAGCGACTGAAGCGCCGATCCCAGCGGACCTTTTAAAAGCTCTCGGGGACTACCGTCGGGTGCGCGCCCTCAGTCCCCGCCCGAGTACTCCCCGATGGGAGCGATGACCGCGCGGAGAACCCAGGCGCGTCACATGTGGTCGTTCACGCGACCCGCCCGTCGCCGCGCAGGCGACCGCCCGCCACGAGGGTTTCCCGGTCGACGCGGCACGCCGCCGGAGATGAGACCGGTCGTTAGTGTCGCGGGCGTACATTTCGCGTACTGTAGCACTCGCTACACCAGTCAACAGTATGTTTTTGCGGGAGTAGCAGCAAGTTCAACGCATGTCAGAGGGTGAATCGCGACGGATCGAACACGATCTGATGGCCGAACCCCACATTCGGGGGCGTCGAATCAGCGTCCGTCAGGTGTACTCCCTCATCGAAGAACGCGGTGAGGATCCCGAGGCAGTCGCTGATCGATACGATCTCGATGTGGCCGATGTCTATCACAGCCAGTTTCGACTCACGTATTCGAGCGTCACGTCGGACTGGTCGATATGCTCGGAGAGTTCGTGCACGACATCTCCTACCTCTCGGGCCGAAAGCGTCTGATCCTTCTGAAAGAGGATTCCAGCAGTGTCTTCGATCTCCATCTGGGTGAAGAAGTCGTCGTCTTGGGTGAGAACGAGACGGTTCGTCTCGCGTCCGTACGCAGCGATCGAGCAATCGTCGGTGCCGAGATCGAGTTCCGCTACATCGCCGATCCACTCGACATCGTGACCGAGTTTCCGCAGATAATTGATCGTCGCCTGCTCGACGTTTTCGTCGGCGAGAATGCGATACCCAATCAATCACGCACGTCGTCGGGATCTGTCGTCAGGTGGTCGTGTTCTTCGATCGCGGATTGCCGCCGCCGTTCGGCCGTACGCATCTCTTCGGGATGGTCGTGGTAGTACGTGAGCGCTCGATAGACGTCAGCCACGTCTAGATCGTGGCGATCGGCGACCGTTCTCGGGTCGAGCCCCCGCTCTTCGATCTGTTCTTTGATGAACTGAACAGTAACCCGTCGGCCTTCGAGATGCGGTTCGTCGTGAATTTCTTGGACGATACGTCTCGTCACCTGGCTCATACTGTACGGTACGTCACCACCATACTTGAACGTCTGGACCGGGATCCAAAACCACGCTCTTTGGACGGACAAACCGTGGGAGAAGCCCGTTCGAGATCCCGTGCTTCCGTCACTCGGCCTGCGGATCCTTTTTGAGTTCCGTGATGACCACGTCCCAATCGGGGGACTCAGCTCCGTTTCGGCACTCGTGCCCGCCTTTCACGTCGACTCCGCTTTCGTGAGCCCTGACGAGGAGCGCCTGTAGCTCCTCGTTCAACTCCGCTCTCGACGTGAGCGACGGCTCTTCAGCGGTCATTCTCCCGCCTCGTTCCCGCATGTCTCCGGCGTCTGCTCTCGTTCACCTGTGATCGCCTCTCTCCCGCTGGTGTGTGCGGGTGTCGCGTCGTTCGCGTGCGTGACCGTGACACGAGACTCGACTGCGTCTCCGTCAACTTCGGTTCCCTTCGCGCTCATGTATCACATAGTGACTTGACTCGGTTTAGCAAGGATACTGATTATACAGGGGATTTATATATCCTGCGAGGGGCTCACGACGAGCCGATCAGCGTCGCGCCGATGAGTCGCCGGTGGCCCCGTCGGAGTCGAGAGGACAGCGACTGTTGGGTGATCCCGAGCTCGTCGGCGATGTCTTGGAGCGACGCCTCACGCGGGGAGTCGAAGTAGCCGTGCTCGTAGGCCAACACCAGCGCCTCGCGCTGTGTCACCGTTAGCTCGTAGCCCTCTCCTTGGATCGGTAGCATCGCGTGAACGGCGGTGATCGTTATCGGGATATCCTGCTCTTGACAGTACTCTCGGAACTCCGCGATCGCCTCTCGGCTCTCGCCGCGCACTTCGAATCGCCACTCGTCTTTCCGCCCGATTCCGGAGAGAACGACGACGTTAGCCTCGGCCAACGCACTGAGGACGCCGAAGTACGCGTCTTCCCACTCGACGCGCATGAGGTACTCGTCGTTGATGCTGTCGACCAGTCGGATGTTCGTCGCGCCGACGTGCGCTTCGAATTCGGATTCGATCCCCTCGGTCTCGACCCCCCGAACCCAAAAGTAGTGAACGACGAGATCCTCGTGCGGGACGAGCCGTTCCAACTCGACAGTCACGTCCGGCAAGTTTTCGAAGACACTGCCCAGCGGGAACTCCTCTGTCGGACTCGTGAACTCCATGACGGTCGCCATACGGTAGGGTTCGTCCGGCGGGCGAATAATCACCGGGGATGGTGTCCCATACCACGAGTTGAAAACGCGCCGAAAGCGGTTTCCGTGTATCCGACGGGCGAGAGGGCGTGCCGGACCGGACTGACTTGGTGAATAAGGTCGCCCGTTTATGTAGTAACAAATTCATCGTGGTTTCGGGAGCATAGATGAGCGTGATAGCGGAGGTTCGAATGCCGCCCGATGGGTTCGACCTCGGGAGGATTCTCTGTCCCGATTCGACCTCGACGATCGAGCTCGAAACGGTCGTCCCGAGTGGCGACGTTACCGTCCCGCTCTTTTGGGTCCACGAGCCGATCGGAGACGGGTTTCTCGATACCGTCCGACGCTATCCGACTGTCGACAGCGTAACGGAAATGGACGTGTTCGACGATCGAATCCTGTTCAGGCTCAGTTGGGACGCGAGTCAAGACCAGTTCTTTCAGTGTATCTTGCATAACGGGGGACATATACTGAGCGCGACCGGAACCGCCGAAGCGTGGGAGTTCGAACTCCGATTCCCCGACCACGAATCCCTCTCGGAGTATAGCTCCTGCTGTGAGGCTTCGCATATCTCCCAGGAACTCCTTCGCGTGTACAATCCGACGGATCCGGGTGCCGGCCCGTGGTACGGCCTGAGCGAGCCACAGCGGGAAGCGCTGACGCTCGCGATCCAGATGGGGTACTACGATATTCCGCGAGAGTGTTCGACGAGTACACTCGCGGCCGAGTTAGGAATCTCCGATCAAGCGGTGACGGAGCGGCTACGCCGTGCCATCGCTGCGTTCGGCAGGCATACACTGCTCACCGCCGAACGCGATGGGTGAGCGGATCGCCAGGCTCGGTTCGCATAGCGGGAGCGGAAGGCCGATTATCATCTCGACAGAAGCACGCCCAAGCTATAATTATTACCCATCTGTCATCAGCCGTATCTGATGAGCTTGGAATGGGGGACCGGTCTGGATCGTCGAAACATTCTGAAAGCGACAGGCGGACTGGCCTGTGGAACTGCAGTATTTACTCAAGTCGGAAGCGTCAGTGCTCAAGACGACACTGCATCGGTCACGCTGAACCCACAGGAGTCAGCGGGTGACTCGATCGAGATCGCATCACTCCAGACCGACGTTGACGCACGGCTATTTATCTCGCCGGTCCGCGACGAGGACAGCGATATTCTTTACAGCAGCCTCGATCTGAGCGCAGAGACGTCATTCACCAACCGCACCGTGCAACTCGACCAGCCGATACGAGAATCCAAGACGGTATCTGCGGTGATACAAGCCGGCGAGGACTACGATACGGTGATCGCAGACGATACGGCAGTCATCACGGTCGGGGAGTCACCGGAAGCGACACGCTCCAGTCCGACTTCCTACGACACGAAACCGGGCGTCCAGAAAATCGAAGCGGACCCCGACGCCGGCTTCGATTCTCCGTACTTTCTGTACACTCCGAAAGCGCCCGATTCTGCCGACGACTCTGTGAACGACTCTCAACAGCGGCCGTTGTTGGTCGAGATCTACTGCTGGGGAGCGTTCCGAAACCGGGTCGAGAACGCCCGTGAAACGATTCAAGGCGGAACGATGCGAGGGGTCGGAGACGCGACGAACAGCCCTGTACTGGTCGCTCCCCTGCCGTTCAGAGTCGGATCACGGTTCGGTTTGCGGCCGGGAACGCAAGTCACGGATCCCCGACACGAGCGAGTCGACCTGCAGTTGCTGGCGATGGTTTCCGATGCCAAGTCCCGACTCGACGGCGGGAGGTATACGGTCGCAGATCAGATCCACTTCGATGGGGGGTCCAGTGCTGGCGTCTTCATCGATTCGTTTGCCGCGCTTCACCCGGAACGCGTCAGCGTGTTCGCTTCCGGTGCGAACGGGATGGCCGTTCTCCCGCTCGCGGACCTCAGCGACGACATCCCGACCCATGGGACCCCGAAACGGACGACGGTCCCGTGGCCGATAGGAGTCGCGGATCTCGGCGAGATCGCCGATACGGAGTTCAATAGAGAGGCGTGGATGGAGATCGACCAGTTCCGGTGGATCGGTGCCGAAGACCAAGACCCAGACAGTCCCGGCGATTATACCCATAAGATCTACAAAGAATCCGGAGAGAGCGACGAGCTGGTCAGAGACATATTCGGCTCGCTACAGGTCGACCACCGGTTCGAAACCAGCCGGGAGATCTACGATCACCTCGGAGTGCCCGCGACGTTCAGCGTGTTTGAGGGGGCCGGTCACGTCCCGGGGGCAGAGGGGTCTCGGGAAATCACAGAGTATCACCAGCAGAAGATTGCCGAGGAGTTCGAGGTCGTTGCGGTCTCAGCGCGAAAATCCGCTGACAGGGTTACGGTCGGAGAGCCGCTCGTCGTGACCCTGATCGCAGAGAACCACACCGCTATCGAAACCACAACCACCGCCACGCTTACCGCCGACGAAGCCGAACTCGAAACGGCCGAGATACGCGTCCCGCCGACTGGTACGGAAACGATCGAAGTAGAGACCGGCTTCGACGAGGCGGGTGAATACCCGTTCCGCGTGAATGGGAGACGCGTCGGAGACCCAGTTACAGTGACCGAAGGGGACGTGGAGACAGATACCGGAGAGTCCCCCGCGAGTGAGAGTCCGTCACCCGACAGTCCAAACGCGGAATCGCAGGAGACGACCGCGGACGACCAGCCCGGATTCGGTGTGATACAGTCGGTCGCGGCGCTAGGTGGGGTCGGCTACCTTATCAAACGACGACTCTCTCCCGGCGATCGAAACCGGTGAACTCGCGTTCAGTCCCGCAACACTAGCGGTCCGATCGCGAGCGTCCGCTTCGCGAGCGTGAGGACGCGGAGCACGTAGGAGACGAAAAGCGAGAAGGGGAGCAGCGTGACCGCGAACGCGCCGCCGACGACGAGCGTGAGGTGGTCGACGCCGAGGGTGCGCCCCGGAAACGTGCCGGCGTCGACGACCGCGAGCATGAGGCCCGCGACGACCAAGGCGGGGACCGCGGCGTAGAGGATCTGCCGCGAGAGGTCGATCAGCGCCCACTGAAAGTACAGCGTCTTGATGTGTTCGCGAGCGGGGCCGAACAGCGACAGCGACTCCGTCAGCTCTTCGAGCAGGTCGCGCTCGTCGTCGGTGAGCGACTCGCCGTGGTCAGCGAGGAGGCGCTCGGTCCGACCGATCTTCGGGCTGTAGTCGAAGTTGAGGGCGGCGAACACCACGTCGAAAGTGCCGAACTCCGCGCCGTCGAGTTGGTCGCGCACGGTGCCGGCGTTTTCGACGACGCTCGCCGCGAGTTCGTCGACGTCCTCCCGGAGCGCGGGCGCGTCCGAGCCATCGCCGTTGTCACCGCGTTCGCTGACCGACTCGTGGAGGTCCCGAGCGCGGCGGGCCGCGGCCCCGAGGATCCCGTCGAGGAACGCGGCGGGATCCGTGGGCGTCGGGGAGCCGGTCAGTTCTGAGACGGAGTCGCGAACCGCGAGCGTTTCGTTCATCCGCTCCTGTTGCCCCCCGAGCGGGCCGTTCTCCTGCGTGAGCACGACCTGACCGATCGTGACGACGAGCGTCGCCCCCGTGACGATCACCGTGATCATCGACGCGAACAGCGTCTCGATCGTGTCGCTCGATCCGAGCTTCTCGGCGAGAGACGGCGAGAAGGCGACCGCCACGGCGACGAACGTGACGAAGACCCCGAGCGTCAGGACTCCCGCGACGGCGAGCCGGTTCGCGCGCAACAGCAGCCAGAGCTTCACCCGGTTCTCCTCGGCGCGTTCTCGCATCGTGTCGGCGGTGCTCGCGTCGCTGTCGGCGGCGTCGGCGTCGGCGTCGTCGTCCGCGCTCGACGCGATCTCCGAATCTCCGCTCATCGCGCCTCGACGGCCTCCGAGAGGTCGTACCCCTCACTCAGACGCCCCGCGATCCCGGCGAGGCCGACGGCGCCGCTCCCGGCGCTCTTTCGGAGCAGACCGCGTCGTCTCACGGCGCTTCACGTCCGTTCATAACGAGCGACACGACGCCCGACCGACACATAAGTACACGGTCGTTATCGGGCCGGATCGGGCTCCGAGTTCGGCTGACGGTCCTCACGGTGTTGCTGGTCGGCGCGCTGTGGTCCGGACGGCGCCGCTCCCGCACCGAGGGCTTCCTCTTCGTCTGCTCCGAGGTGAGCCGGTGGACGCTGGGGCTGTTGCGTATCTTCGGTTGACGGGGCCGCGGCGTTTTGAAACCAGGCTTGCGCGCACCCTCTCCGCCGGCTCGACACCCGAACCGTTATCGGTGACGGCGGAGAGGACGTAACCGTCGCACGATGAGCACCGTCTTTCTCGCGCACGTCTCCGTCTTCGCGCTGTCGGCGCTCGCGTGTCTCGCGGCCCTCCCACGGGCCATGCGCGTCGGACACCCGGAGACCCGCAAGGGACTGGTCGGACTCCTCCTCACGGTCGCCCTCTGGGCGGGCGGCTACGTGGGCTACCTCGTCGCACCGGGCGAGGCGCTCAAGACGGCGAGTTACATCGTCGGGTTCGTCTCCGCGCTGCTCGCGGTCGGCGCGTGGCTCTACTTCTGTGCCGCCTACACCGGCCGGTCGCCGCGCCGCGCCCCGTACCGCTGGGCCGTCGTCGGCGTCTTCGCGGCGACGAGCCTGCTGAAGGTGACCAACCCGCTCCACGAGCTGTACTTTACGACGGCGTGGGTCTCGGAGCCGTTCCCGCACCTCGCGGTGCGGCACGAACTCCTCTACTGGGCGGTCCTCGGGCTCTCGTACGCCGTCATCGCGGTCGGCTTCTTCATGCTGCTCGAGCAGTTCTACTACGCCGGCGCCGACAGCCGGCCGCTCGTCGCGCTCGTCGCCGTCACGGCGATCCCGACGGCAGCGACCGTCTTCGGCGGGGAGCTGTCGTGGCTCCTCCCGCTGATGTACGAGCCGCCCGGGGTGGCGCTGTTCGCCGTCGGCACGCTGTTCGTCTACGTCCGGCGGTTCGAGGCGATCCGGTTCGCCGCCGAGAGCGACGACGCGGCGATATTCCTCGATCAGTCCGGGCGGATCCGGGATTACAACCGGGCCGCACGCCTGCTGTTCCCCTCGCTCCGCGGAGCGATCGGCGAACCGCTCGACTCGGTGCTTCCACAGCTCACGGTCGACCGCGAGACGGACGGCGTGATCGCGGTGGAGGGCGAGACGGACGGCGTGATCGCGGTGGAGGGCGAGACGGACGGCGTGATCGCGGTGGAGGGCGAGACGGACGGCAAGACCGGTGCGTCGTCCCGAACGACCCGGTTCTTCCACGTCTCCCGGAACGCGTTCACGGCCGGCGGCGCCACATCCGGCGAGCTCCTCACGGTCGACGACGTCACCGACCGGGAACAGTACCGGGCGCAACTGGAGGACCGGACCGAACAGCTGGAAGCGCTGAACCGAGTCGTTCGCCACGACATCCGCAACGACATGGCCGTGATCCACGGCTGGTCCGAAACCCTCCGTGACCACGTCGACGACGAGGGACGGGACGCGCTCGAACGCGTGCTTCGGAAGTCCGCGCACGTCATCGAACTCACCGAGACGGCTCGCGACTTCGTCGATTCGCTCACCGGTGACGCGGTGCTCGAAGCGAAGCCGGTCGATCTGGGCACCGTGTTGACCACCGAGGTCCAGGTCGCTCGCGACTCCTTCCCGGACGCGACGGTTCGGGTGGCCGGGGATCCGCCGGACGTCGCCGTGCTCGCGAACGAGATGCTCGCGTCGGTGTTCCGGAACCTCCTCAACAACGCGGTCCAACACAACGACACCGACGGGCTTCGGATCGAAACCGCCGTCGAGACCGCGGCAGACACCGTCCAGATACGCATCGCCGACAACGGAGTCGGGATCGAGGACGACCGAAAGAAGTCGGTCTTTCGGCGCGGGGAGACGTCTCACGCGAAGGAGACCGGTTCCGGATTCGGGCTCTTTTTCGTCGACGTGATGATCGAGAAGTACGGCGGTGACGTACGGATCGAAGACAGCGACGCCGGCGGGGCCTGTTTCGTCATCGAACTGTCCACGGAGGGCGAACTCCGATGACGGCAACGCTAATCCGTCGCCCGCACGAAGCGGGAGGGAAAGAATGACAGATCACGGCACCCCGGTCATCCTGGTCGTCGAGGACGAACCGTCCGTCGCTGAGGGGTACGAACTCTGGCTCGCGGACCAGTACGAGATCCGCCTGGCGTACGATGGACAGGAGGCGCTCGAGACCATCGATGACTCGGTCGACGTCGTGTTGCTCGACCGGATGATGCCCAAACTGTCCGGGAAGCAGGTGCTACGAGAGATTCGGAACCGGGGGATCGACTGCCGGGTCGCGATGGTGACGGCCGTCGAACCGGACTTCGAAGTGATCGAGATGGGATTCGACGCCTACATTACCAAACCGCCGGAGCGACAGGAGTTACTCGACACCATCGAGCAGTTGCTCGATCGGTCGACAGTCAGCGACACGTTTCAGGAGTATCACTCGCTGATGGCGCGGAAGGGCGCACTCCAGACGCAGAAAACGGAGACGGAACTCGCGGGAAACGAAGCGTATCAGGACCTGCTCGAACAGATCGAGACGAAACGCGCGGCCGTCGACGATGATCTCGGAGATATGGGATCGGATATCGGGTTTGTGAGCGCGGTCCGTGACTTTGCGGATGACGACGGAGACTTCGAGGACAGCGAACTGGACGACGAGCTGGCGTTCAACGAAACAGAGGAAGATGAATGAGTGACACGTACGATGTGAGCGGGCTCCTACCCGGCAGCGTTCTGGACGAACTACCGCCGGGAACGAACGTGGCCATCATCGGGCCGACGATGAGTGGGAAGCGCGAAGTCGCGTTGCAGTTGCTCGCAACCGGGTACGAGAGCGGCGAAGGGATCCTCTGTATTACGACTGACAGTGCAGCGAAGATCTGTACCGAACTCGAACGGCACGTCGATTCGCTGGACCAGGACCGTGTCGGTATTATCGACACCTCTGGCAGCGACGGTCAGGAATTCCTGAACGCGATGACCGAAAACATCTCTTCGCCGAGTGATCTCACGGGGATCAGCATCGGTACGGCGAAACTGTCCCAACAGTTCACAAATCGAGGAGTTACAGACATCCGCTACGGGTTGATCTCGATCTCGACGTTGTTGCAGTATATGAGCAACAAGAAAGTATTCAAGTTCCTTCACGTCTACACCAAACGTATCAGTTCGACGGGTGCACTCGGTATCTACACGTTGAACACCGATAGCCACGATCTACAGGTCGTCAATATGATGATCGGCCTGTTCGACGGCATTGTGGAGTTCCGAGAGAACGAGGCCGGGGAGTTCGAGTTCCGAGTCCGCGGGTTTGGACGGAAGTCGACCCCGTGGCAGAGCCTCTGACGGAGTCAATAACAGCTGAACTCCGTATCAGTCCTCGAAGAAACGGGCCGGACGCGATTTGAAGCGCAACGCCGCAACCCGCACAGCTGAGGGCTGATACCCGGAGATACGCGTTGGTGTGCTGAGCGTGAGGCCCACTAATGACGAACACTCTCGAACCACTTGGACCGCAAGAGGCGAAAGAATGGTATCTCGAAAACCGTCGTGGCGAACTCGCTGACGCTACCTACCGAGCGCACAAGTATCGACTCTCTCCCTTCGTTGAATGGTGCAATATAGAGGGAGACGTGAGTAATATGAACGAACTCAGCGGGCGACACTTCCACCGATACAAGAAGTGGCGGCGCGAGAAGGGCGACTGCAACAAAGTCACGATGGCGACTCAGTTGAGTACGCTCAAAGTCTTCATCGACTTCTGTGAGGGCATCGATGCCGTTCGTTCCGGTTTATCTGACTATATCGACCCGCCGGCGATGAAGAATAAAGAGGACGTGAATGACGACTACGTTGATTCCGATACCGCGCAGGCCATCATCGAGTATCAGCGGAATTTCAACTATTCTCAGCGGGAACATATCATCTTCGAGCTGCTGTGGCACACAGGGATGCGAAACGGCGCTCTCCGAACAATAGACCTCTCTGATTACGACAACGATGAACGGACCCTCGAAATCCATCATCGACCGGAGGAAGGAACTCCGTTGAAAAACGGGAAAGAAGGTGAAAGGGTCGTCTCTCTGAAACCGAAAATCAATCAGATCGTACAGGACTACATTGATCATCACCGGTTCGCTAAGACTGACGATTTTGGTCGTGAACCATTGGTGACGACACGACAAGGCCGCATCTCGAAGACGTCTATCCGGAGTAATTGCTACCGTGCTACTCGTCCGTGTGAGTATGGGCTTGATTGTCCCCACGACCGCGATCCCAACGAGTGTGATGCCGCAAGCTCCTATCACGCCGCCTCGAAATGTCCTTCGTCGCACGCCTCTCACTCCCTGCGAAAAGGATCGATCACACACGCTCGACGGAATCAAGTTCCAATTGAAGCGGTGTCTGAACGGATGGACGTGAGTGCGAGCGTGCTGAAGAAACACTACGACAAGCGTACTAAGAAACAAGAGATGAAGAATCGTCGTGGATACTTCGATAACATCTAACGAGTGAGAACAGCCACATAGAGTAGAGGTAGAATACTGGGGTTCTATGCGGTAAAGTCCCTCTTTGACTCTACTCGGGTAATTCCCGCCGGCCGTTGATGAAGCACGGGAAACACGGGAAGTCGTCAGATAGTTCCGCACAGTCACACTCGTCGGGTTCTACTGCATCGAGGGGTTTTGACTCCCCGCCCGTACCCTCAGTCGTTGCTCCCCCGTCTGCTCGAAGTTTCTCCGACAGCGTCGATGTGTTCGAGTGGTCGGTATCAACACTCTCAGTCGGGAAGTCTACGGATGCTTCGAGAACAACAGGCCCGCCGATAGTTCCGAGAGCGACCTTATGCTTACAGTCGTACTCCTCGTTGTACTTGTCCGCCGGACACTCGCACTCAGACGGAGTCAGCAGCCCGTCACGATCTTCCACGCCGACGAGGTAACTATGGTCGTCTTTCTCCACACCGTACGATGCGTTGGTTACACGGACGAGGTGCGGTGCTTCAATGGAGAACTCCCACGCTTCCCACGTTGCCCGCTTCGAGGTCTTCGATCCGAAATTCAGTTCTTCGACGATGCTCTTATCAGCCGCAGAGTCGTTAGTTGACATTGCTTCTGTCTCCCAGAAGCACGGTCGGTGTTGTCGCACCGGCCATTTCTGCAATGGCGATACCGCGCTTCCTACTCAGTAGTCTATCCGCTACCCACTTAATAGTTAGTATATTTACTAACATAAGCAAATATAAGAACCTATCACGCAGGAGCGTGGACATAATATATGGCGAAAACAAGGGCACTCCTCACCGAAACTGAACGAGAACAAATTGCCGGCGAACACGGAGATGACCGGAGATACCAAGCTGTCTCCCGAATCCGTAGTCGGATCAACGACGAGCTAACGACCGACGTAGAGATACTGAGAGAGGAGCATCCAGATCTCTACGAGGAGCTTCGAGAGGTAGTGTGTGAACCCGAGGGGAACACTGCATCGAGTGGGGGAGAATGAACCATCGGCTCGATGGAGTAATACAGATAGGTTGGAACTTTCGTCGGCGCAAGCGAGTGAATAGTAGGTAACCCTCTCTGAGCATTTTCTGGCTGAGAATCAGATTTATTCCAAACTCGTTCTGCGTGAACCAACCGTGTGAACAAGCCTGCCTATCTAACGGTGAAGATTCTATCAGCCACAAGTGATCTTCATAGGAGCGTGTGAATATAACGCGCATATACATCGGATCTAAATCACGCGCTCGGAGGGTTCTATCGCTCTTCAAGTTCGTTTTTAGGGAAGAGATATTGATTATTCAGTAATTTTACTAATAGTCACTATAGACATAATATACCGATGCTCCGGCGAAAAGTCCAAGAGAGCTACGAGGACGACAAGGGTCGTTCTATTTGTAGACTTGATCCAGATTCGCTACTTGAACTTGGCTTGAAGCCGGGTGATATTGTTCGTATTTCAGGGGAGTATGACGCCTACGCAAAAGTTTGGCGGATGAACCGGGAAGATTGGTATGAAAATCAAATTCGTATTGATCGGTTCATTCGCTACAACGCACAAGCCGAGATTGGAGATACCGTGACAATTGAGAAGGCGACGCTCAGTTCCATTGGTCAGATCACGGTACTACCCTACCGAGGCGATGATATGGAGTTTGGAACGGGTGCAACCGAGATGATAAAAAAGCAACTTCTCGAAAGTCCGGTACAGGTTGGCAATGTAATAGCTGTACTACTTAGTTCTGAAAACACGCTCCCGCTAGTAGTAACTGGTTCCTACAAAACGGATCCGGGAATCATTACAGAATCGACAACTATTGAAGTTCCAGAATAATTCTTAACTAATTCTCATTGTAGGTGAGCTCCCAACGCACTTGGAAAGAGACATCGACCCTCTATATTCAGCAAATGGTTCCTGACAGATGGTGAGTAGATGATGCTCCGATGTGGTACAGCGTTCATCTGTACTGAACGATCTGGGACTGTTGAATCCTTAGCAACTGACACCAAAAAACGGCTGAATACAGAGGTTATTTTATCTCCGGTTCAATTTAATGTCTATGGAAAGACACCTAGCGGAAGCGGACTTAGAGGATCTGACCGACGAAGACTACCGCCTATTACTTGCGGAGCAATTCGAGACCCACAGACGGCTCCGAGAACAAGCCCAGAGTATTATCCGTATGATTATTTCAGGAGTCGGCATCATCGTCGCGCTACTCGGATACAGACTCTACCCAGAGTTCCGACTACCCTCACGCACCACCATCACTGCCGGTGGGAATCTACAGTTTGATGGCCTCCTACAGAGCATAGCAGAAAGCTCCGTCGTCGTCGCTATCCTCTTCGTCACTCTCGCTGCTGGTCTCCTCTTCTTCTCGGTTATGAAATCCATCGCCGTCCTCTCCAGCGACGGCCCCATTCCCATCTCACGACACAAATCTCTTGACCGTGAACTGACCACGCAGTTTTCTGACGGCACGGGTGAGAAGTTGGCTGAGTGGCTCCTGACGAACGATGCCCGCCTTGTTGAAGCTGAACGTCAAATCGAACAGAGCTATGCCCACATTTGGGCGTCCTTTCTCACCGGAGTTGTCGCCGTCGCATTAGGCACCACCGCTTTCTTCGGTTGGCTATCCGGAATGGGTGCCATCCACCTCCTGCTTGTCGTCGGGGGTCCCATCATCCTCATCTACTACCTAAAAGACTCTCTTGTCACGCTCGTCACAGCGATACGTAGAGCGGGGATTCGTACGGCTTTCTCAGATACCCTCGACGTGTTTCAAGACACGATGCACCACCGAGGTCTCGACGCCACGATGAAAGTCTCCCTCATCATCTTCTACGGCGTGTATTTCGATTACTCCCTCAACGCCGCCTATGTGTGGCTAACTCTATTTGTTATGTGAATCTCTTCAACCTCTGGTGAGAGACGTGGTGATAACCGAGTCTCGTGCTTCAGAACCACTCGTATCAAAAAAGACCAGTTGCCTGATCGTCCCGTATTCACGATTGTTGGGTGTCTCGAAAGAGGTCAATGCCAGAATGTTCAATCGAATGTTCCACTGCATCGAGCGAGTTGATCTTTAACCCCCTCGATGCAGTGAAACATTGGACGGTTAACTTTGAGGAGTTAGTTCAGCAAAAGCCAATTTTTCTCAGAGAACTCTGTGGAGGAGAAAAAGAATCCTCGATGAACTTAATCCCTGGAAATTAAAAATCCAGCAGGTCATAGGGTATTACACATATACTCCTTAATGTGGGAAACCCCACGACCTCACGAACTAAATACCACAAAGGTTCCAGTGCCATCCCCACACCAAAACCATTCCGTCGCTCCCTGATACCCAGTTCCTACAGATTTCGTGACTCTGTCCTGATCTTCCATATCTGTGAGCCACTCGATGATAGAGGATTTGGCGCTACCTGTTTCGTCAGAGATTGTCCTGGGGGTACATCCCGATGGGTTCTCAATCAGGACCTGAATGAACTTCTCTCGCTTATCCGTGGTCGAATGGTATGTTGTTTCAATCCCCTCGTCAACAAGTATCCGAGGCATCGCATCAGACCAACAATATACAGTAGCTCCAGAGTCTGGATTGGTAGGATTTCGTGCGTATCTTCCTGCAGATTGAGCGAGATTGTTCTCGCGAACTGAGGCCAACAGTTCTGCCGCAATGTCAGCATCAGGTCCGACAAACTTCCGCCCGATTTTCCGTTTCAACTCACCTTCTTGCGTTCTCATCATCACAGGCTCAGCAACAAGGTCACGTAGTGCGAGAAGATCGAGAATATTCTCATCTCCGGGATCGATGCACCCGATCAGTGCCCCAACTGACTCATCTGCGAAATCGTTGCGGCTTTTTTGTTCTCCGTAGTGCATCGTCTTCGGTTCCCCAATTTCCACATCAGTCATCATCCTCCGAACATCCTGCTCAACACTGTCCGGCGTGATACACGACCGGAACGCTTCAGCGTGTAGCTCCCGAAATTTCTGGATATTCGCTTTGGCTCGTTCCTTGCCAGCACCTTTCCAGCCTCGGGTGTAGGATCGAGTAGCTTTCCCTACCTGCTTGATGATCAATCCCCGCTCATTTCTTCGCCACCACTTGCGCTCAGCGGGTGTTAGCACATCCAGTTGCGTAAGACTGTCAACAGTGTTGATTCCCCACCGTGTTTCCGATGGAAACGCATCCAGTCCGATGATACAGCGGGCTTCAGTAAGGTCAGGAGTGTGCTGAATATGCCTGATTTCACCACACTGGCCATCCATCACGACCTCAACACGTCCGTCTTTTCCGTGGTAGCGTCCTGCGCACACTTCCTCCGAGTCCAGGATGGCACGTCCAATGGCTGGCGCAAGTCGATGCGTTTCTTCCCGTCGAAAGAGCCATTCCTGAGATACCTCATCCTCGAAATACTCCTCAAGTTCTGATTGCAATTCCGGCTCATCACGAACGGCGGCGAACCTGAGATCGACCATTGCACGCTCATCGTCTGACCGATGTTTGAGCAGGTTGGTGGTTGCCCGCTGGAACTGTTCTCGCTCCGTGCTATTGAAAGAGAACCCGTACTCTGGGCGTTCGTCAAAAATGATATTTGCTCCCTCAACGAGATCGTCAACATAAGCGAAATTTGCGGTGGTGTGAAGTACGTCGTATTCCAGTTCATCATCACTGGAGGAGAGGCCCCACCATTGGGTGACAGCGTCACAATGGTCGCCACAGGGTAGATCGCAATGATGCGCCAGCTTTCTATGGGCCTTCTGAAAGGTGATATTACGCACATTGCACATCCAATCAATCCACTCCGATGGTGTACGGCCATCCGGCGCGGTCAACTCTTCGTCGTGATCACCTGCTGCTACAGGACACGCATCAGTTCGGCCCCGTAGTACGCGACATTCCACACCCGATTTTGCTCGGCTTTTCTCGACTGCATCCTTCCGCGCCTTCTTCGTCTGGTGAATATGGATGACCGGCTCACCACCCGTGATTTCTGGATAGTCTCTCCATCGAGTCGTTGCGATGAGATAGGTTTTACCGAGCGAAGTAGGCGCATCGATGAGCGTATTCTCTCGTGTTTCAAGCGCCGAGAACAGCGTGTCCTCAAGCCGGTCACGAGCTTTACTGGTAGTTACCCTGTTCGAAGAGTTGGTTGGTTCGTCATAGCTGTCGCTGTTCGAGATCGAGTCTGTTGTCATTGGTTGAGGTGTGTGTGGTAGAAGTCTCTCAGCGGTTAGTTCGTCTCTCTCCCTCGATGCGTTGAGTCAGCCGAGAGAAACGCGGCAGTCACGACTGACCGATTAAGATCCCCGCGAGAATTTGCCTTCACTGTAACAACAACGTCCACTGGCAAATAGATACCGAAATCGACTGATAGTGGCGATATTTTTCCAAAGATGGACGGTGGTCTTCGAGCGTTGAACCCGGGGGTTTCGTCCCGAGATCCGTCAAGTTTGAACTTCCCCGAAATGCATATCGTTGAGTCTCACGGAACCGGGAGAATGGAAGGTTTAGGAAAATGTTTGTTCAGCACTCAGACCGACAGAGTTGAACTTCGGCGGGATTTTGGTCGTCTACGAAACCATCTTGACCTCTTTCCCGTTCTCTTCTTCCCAGAGCGTGTCATAGATGACTTCCCCACCAAACAGGAATTGCTCAGTTCAGGTGATTCACCTATCGTCAAGCTGAGTGTGGACGCTAACAGGGCGACACTTTGGTGCCGCGAATACGGTCTGCATCGTCGGATGTGACGAGGTAATGAGCTTCCGACTCAACGTCTGCCTCCACCTGTGCGGTTGAGTAACTGTACGGGTGGTTGACTACGACGTACACTCCGTCGTCCGTCCGGTTCGTAACTGTCGCCTGTTCCTCTAGACCGACGAACGAGATGGGGCTCCAACTTTCGACGCAAGAGGCGTTTTCCAGCTGTTCAGTGATGTGTCGTTCTTCGGCAGCAAGCGCCCGCTCCTTTGCGTCGCTGTTCGAGATTCCAGACATACCCAGACAGCCAGCTGTCGTGACAACTACCAGAAGACAAAGGGCCGTAGTACGAGAGTTGGGAGACATCATCACGTTCACCCTCTCATTCAGGTATATGCCTTCTGTCTTTACGCACGTCTATCTGACAGTTGATTCACCGAATTACGGGTGAAAACAACCCCTTGTGGGTAGTTCGATGACACCCTTTACCGTGTTCGCTACTCCATCCCGAACTCCTCGCGGCGAAGTTCCCGCTTCTCGCTCTCCATCCAATCGTATTTTTCCAGATGTTGCAGTTGTTGATCCCCGACTCGATGAGCAGGAACGTGGTAACGATTAGTTTGTGACCGCTATCGGCTAATGAATAATCGCAAGATAGCATAGAGTCGGAACAGACTCGAAAGGAACTAAGGGAAGAACGACGGCCGTATGCGAACCTTATAGTGGCTCTAATACGAATATTTAGACAGTTCAGCCGCTAACAGCCGAACTCCGTATCAGTCCTCGAAGAAACGGGCCGGACGCGATTTGAACGCGCGACCGTCTGATTAAGAGTCAGACGCTCTGCCGGACTGAGCTACCGGCCCACTGCATCCGATCGTTTCGGTGGCGCGATTAAAGATGTTTCCTTTCGTTCGGGCGAACCACCGACTCTCGCGAGCGGCGTCGACTGGCCCATCGTTTATCTCGTCCTCGTACGAAGGAGGGCGACAGCCCCTGCGGGTAAAGATCGACTCCCCGCCGAGTAAACGAGTGCTGTTAAGTGTCGCCCGCTTCGATGTACGCTAAGAATGAGCGCCGGGGTCACAATCTCTTCGATGTCCACCTACGCCATCCTGGGGTGCGGGAGCGTCGGCTACGCGGTGGCCGAAGACCTCGTCGAGGAGGGAAAGGACGTCCTCATCCTCGACAAAGACGAGAGTCGCGTCGAATCCCTCCGCGATCAGGATCTGAACGCCCAGCAGACCGACATCGCCGACACCGACGTCGCCGACGCCGTCGCCGACCGGGACGTCGTCTTGATCCTCGCCTCGGACGTCGAGGCCAACAAGGCGGCCGTCTCGGCGATCCGCGAGAGCGGCGGCGACCAGTTCATCGTGGTCCGCGCGTCCGATCCCGTCTCCGAAGACGAACTCGCCGACCTGGGCGCGGACGTCGTCATCAACCCCTCGGAGGTCATCGCGGACTCCGCGCTGCGCTCGCTGGAGTCCGGCGAACTGGAGTACAAGGCCCGCCAGCTGGCGGACGTCATCGAGTCGTCCGAGGACCGCCTCGCCATCGTCACCCACGACAACCCCGACCCCGACTCCATCGCAGCGGCGGCCGCACTGGCAGCCATCGCCGACCACCTCGGGGTCGAGGCAGACATCCTCTACTTCGGGGACATCGGCCACCAGGAGAACCGCGCGTTCGTGAACCTCCTCGGAATCGAGCTCCTGAACTGGACGGACGTCGAGGACCACGACGAGTACGACACGATCGCGCTCGTCGATCACGCCAAGTCCGGCGAATCCTACGACCTCGACTTGGACGTCGACATCTTCATCGATCACTACGAGCCGGAGGCCGAGTACGACGCGTCGTTCGTGGACATCCGGCCGGCGATGAGTTCGACGTCGACCATCCTCACGAAGTACATCCAGGAGTTCGACATGAACGTCGACGAGGCGGTCGCCACCGCCCTCCTGTACGGCATCCGAGAGGAGACCCTGGACTTCAAGCGCGACACGAGTCCCGCGGATTTGACCGCGGCCGCGTACCTGTACCCGTTCGCGAACCACGACCTGCTGGAGCAAGTGGAGTCCCCGAGCATGAGTCCGGAGACCCTGGACGTGCTCGCGGAAGCGATCCAGTCCCGAGAAGTACAGGGCAGTCACCTGGTGTCGAACGCGGGGTTCGTGCGGGATCGGGACGCGCTCGCGCAGGCCGCCCAGCACCTCCTGAACCTCGAGGGCATCACGACGACGGCGGTGTTCGGGATCGGCGAGGACCGCATCTATCTCGCCGCACGGTCGAAGGACATCCGGATGAACATC
>ENA-ORDC01000969-ORDC01000969.1-marine-metagenome-genome-assembly--contig:-NODE-969-length-23797-cov-7.373019_pt1 | contig 23797 bp, 26 predicted proteins | sample MGYA00237783_ERZ508515 | MGnify/ENA primary metagenome ERZ508515 (study PRJEB26186, sample SAMN06268792) | marine metagenome | isolation source: Eden Landing Ponds, San Francisco, CA, USA | place... | reverse complement strand
TGTCGAGCTAGAAACAGCTCAAAACTGGCTCGAAGCCTTCGCCGTCCACCACAACTCACGCCAAACTTAACGCGATGTCTGATAGATGGTAGACGATTCCGATCCTATATTCAAATCCGGTGCGTTGTCGTCACAGCCTCCTGCCCGGTCACTCGCCACTGACAGCCTCGATGCGCCCGAAGCCGCCACCACTCTTCGGACCTGTCGATGAACTGGACTGGAGATCGGATTCAGCAACAGGTTCGAAGGTGGTTGCAGTGCACTCACGGCATTCATCGGAGTTCTGTGTATGAACCGTCTCACACCGCGTGCACATCCAGAACATCAGGTGCTGTATCGAGAGTCCTGTCGAAAGGAACTTGCGGGTACAGCTACCGTTTGCATCGACACCGGGGAGTATAGCAGAGCCCGGCTGTTATTCAGCTCATCAGCTTCGGCGATGTTTGCGGCAGCACCTCGTCGTGGATGAACCGCGTGAACTCGATGATGTCCATATCTTTTGGATCGTAGATAGCGAGCCAGCCACTCTCCGACAGAACGAGCTTCAGGAGTCGGCCGTCGTACTTCAGATTCATCAGGCCCAGCTGACTGTTCTCGTTGCTGTGGATGAACTCCGCCAGATCGGGCTCGCTATCGATGTCGCCATAGGCTGCACCGCTATCGATCGGGCCGTCGCTCGCTCGGAACCAGCCCATCCATGGGTCAGCGTTGGGGTGTGCCGCTGCGAACGACTCGAGATCGACCTGGGCGCGGTGAATCGTCGCATCGGTCGCTGTCTCCATGAGTCGGTCTGCGAAGTCGTCTTGAGTGCTCTCCGTGACGAGGAACTCTCCGGGCACGTGGGCGAACTCCATCGTCTGTGGAACGATGTCGGTCTCTTCATGACCGACCTCAACGCCACCGTCGGTACGGATACGCGTTGTCTTGATCTCGGCTGTCGATTCTTCTGCGATGCGACCATGTGCAACCTGCTGGCCATTCAGCATCGATTGCTGCCAGTCGACGTCGCCAAGAGTGCCATCGCGAAAGCCCAGCAACTCGAAGCCGATAGCGACCATCAAGAGGATGCCGAGCAGCTACCCGAGGGCATCGAACCCAGCAGTTCGCCCCTGGATTTCTTCGCGAACTGCCGGCAGTCGAAAGTCAAGACCATGTTCGTTGAGCGGTCGAACCGCCAGAACACCTACCGCGCCATCACCGTCGCCAAGCGCTGGCCGGAATTTGCCACGACACGAACCGACGGCAGCGGCGTGTCCATGACGAAAGCCGACCTGCAGACAGCCCTCACCGCCGAACTCGGGAAGGAGCCCCACCGCCAGACGGTCAAGCGCGTCTGGGAGAAACTAGTCGAGATCGGCGGCGGCGACATCGTCGAGAAGACGCGACAAGTAGGCCGGGATCAGACGCAAACCGAGATTCTCGCGATGGATATGGATACCGCTGAGGGACTGCTTGAGAAGCGCTACGTCGGTCTCGATCTCCTGGAGAACAGCGACCACAAAGCCACGACGGGTGGCGTCACACCCGTTGTGGTGGAGTCGTCGACCTAACCCTGTGACACGCACCGGATAAGACGGGAATCGGCACTGAACCAACGCTGTTGGACGCGGTGGTACGTGCCCTGCCGCCGCCGACGGCGCTGTCTACTAGCTGCAGGAACCGGGAGCGACCCCCTGTTTTCAGGAGTGGAGTGAGTGGTCGTAACACGAACGGAGCGACCATAGCAATTCAGTCGTTCACAACGGGTGTGACGGTCCAAGTATGCCCATGCACTCCCTCAAAGCATTGTGAAGAATCTACATTCCAGTTTCGTAGTCTCACATCTGCCACTGGAAATGATATCGATTAGAAAGAAAACCCCACCACAGTCCGCCAGTCAGGGGTTTCATCTGAGATGTCGATCATCTCAATCGGATTCATTTCAATATTATCGGAAGTGATTCCGACTGGAGTAATCGAACAGCCACAGTCCGTTCAGTCGGCTTAAGCATCAGCATGAAGACCGGTACTGTCTCACAGTAGGGTTAGGGCTTCAGTCCTCTGCTGGTTCCGTCACTTCTTCACGCTCGAATCCCCATGCCCGGTTAATCTGATCATCATCGGGGAAGAGATCCGGATAACCGAATTTCTTTGCAATGAGTTCGTCATCGGAAGCTGTCGAACCCAGTAAAGCACCCACGTCCTCACCATCTCGGAATTGCTCGTGAATCTGTCCGAATTCACTACTATTCTCTAATGCGATATCGGCGTGAGTGGCAGTGAAGCGAATCCGGAAGACATCGTCTATGATAGCGTTCTCCTGCTCGTCACTATTGGATGACAGGAGGGTCGGGATCTGATCAATCCCCTCAACGTCGTTGAGGACGCCTTCAAGTAAATCGACGTTCGACTGACTGACCAGGACTCCGAGATACCGGTAGGGGTTCGTGCGGACATTCTGTGGTTTGAGGTCGGAAAAGGGCTCCTCCATATCTTGGATGGTGTACTCCAGCGCACGTGCGACACGCTGTTCACTCACGACACCGCGTTCTAGGAGATCACCGATGCTTTCCAGATCGGACAAGAATTCGACACTCGCGTTCTCGAAGTTCTGGAAGGGGATACTGACGTACCGTGCTCGTTCGTACGCTTTTAATTTCTCCCGGCGAGATTGTTGCACGTTTTCGCGCCGCCCACGTTCTTCCCGAAGTTGTTCGAGATCGGACTCTATCTCTCGAATACTATCGTTGAGTTCTGCCCGGAGGTCCTCTAGTTTCGTCCGGGCTTCGTTCCGGCGACCGCGAGCAGTACTTTGTGCGTCGTCAATGTGTTTGAACTCAACTGATTCGTCAACGAGTTCGTTCTTTTCCGATTGGAGGCGTTTGATGCGATCTTCGAGCTTTCCTCGGACACGTACTTTGAGGCGGCTCGTGTTTTCGAGCTTCTGCTGCTGGTTTTCTATAGTGTTTTCAAACCACTCCTCGAGACCCCCATCCCACTTTTCGAGAGGAGAGTTGTCGTTCGACGTCAGCAGTTCCACTTGATCGCTATCAAGATGGCGAGAGAACTTCCCAGAGTAGTCACCGATGACGTCTTCTACCAATTCATTGAATTTAGCACCTTGTTTAAGTGACTGGAGATAGTCGACAACCTCCTGGTAGTAAAGATACGAGAAGACATCGTTGACATCGAATTCATATCGATCCGATAGTTGACCGACTTCGGAGAGTGCATCGACGTATTTTTCGTCTAAAATCTCGTCTTCGTAGAATGTTCGCGGATCGAATTCGTTTCGCGCGTGCTGTTGTGCGGTTTCTATGAGGGCCCTATCGACCAAAGTATCGATATCAGTCTCTTCGTCTTCGTACGGATCGCCGCCAGGATTGACATCTCGTACCTGGTTGATGTAGTTCCGATTCTTTTTGTACCGACTGAGTTCGGCTTCTTTGTTCTCGATACGGTCCTTGATGGCTTGGATGTTCTCCAGTGATTCGACGTAATCTTCGACAGCTTCGACCGGAACCTCGACTCCACGGCTATCGACCGAGTAGAGTGTCGGTTTGCCGGCAGCAGGAGAGCGAGAGTATCCGTTAGGGAAGTCCTCTTCAAACTCTTCGGAGAGTAAACGGATCGTGTCCGCAGCAACCTTGTTCAGGTTCTCCCGATAATTGGTGTCTCCGGCCTCTTCCTCGTCGAACCCTACAAGTCCATAAAAGTCGAACGGTGGATTGTCGAGTGTGATATCGTCGTAGCCAGGGAGCTGTCCTTCGTAATGAGTCGCGTATACTGGTATCGTCAGAGGATAATCGATACCAGCAGCATCTTTGAACGCGTCGTCGAAATCGTAATCAAGGAGGACGGCGAGTTCTCGCAGTGCGGTATACGCGTTAGCGTAGAAATTTTCGTTGGCGTCCGGCGGTGAAGCCGTCTCATCGATTTGATCCAAGCGCGGTAAGGATCCGAGGCCGCAAAGATAGTAATTCTCCTCTGCCTCGTCGGTTATTTGATCTAGCATCGCCGCCAAGAGTGGGAATGATCCAGATCCGGTGCCGCCCCCGAATGAATTGACTATCCAGAGATTCGCACCTTCGATATCATCCTCGTTGAGAGCTTTGCCTGCGTCATCTTCGAACTCTTCTACAATCCCAGCTAACCGTTCTCGAACACCCTTGAAGTTCTGGAGGTTGTCGATGTAGTATCGAGAGACAGCACGTTGTCGAGTTGCCCCACCGACATCGGCCAAGCGCATGTCCTCACGTAGATATGGGTAATCTTCGATGTCGTTCTCCCAGTTTTGCGTTGGGGTGTCTAACGCAATGGTTTGAAACGCATCCGGCGTGTACTCTTCAACTTCATCAGCTTTTGTATCTATACCGACAAATTTGAATCGATCTATTACGTCTTCTGAACCACTTCGGTCCGCTGCAACTTCCTCGCGGATACTCTTGTACGCTTTAGCGGCCATTTTACAACCCGCTTCACCGACGCCAATAACAATCGATGGATTAGTAACCATCCTCTATGAATTATCATGCTCTCATTTATATTATAACTAAGGGACTGTGAAAAGTATCAACCATTCTACAAGGATAGCTTCCCAATCAGCAAATATTAGAAGTCATCGAAATCGTCAGCCGACCCCGGATTGTTGACCTCATCACGTATCTCTTCGGCTTCCTCCAAGAGTGTCACTTTGTCTGTTTCCTTGTCCATCTGTTGAGCTAGCGACTCGATATCGTCCGCGTGATCCCATTTTAGCTCTTCAATATCACTACTTCGCTTCCTCCAAGAGTAGACACCAGCCAAGATGCCGACGATCCCGATCAGTAAGGTGGCGAGGAAGGAGATATTCGTTAGTTGGTCAACGGTTGAGACTTGTTGCAGTTGAGACTCTTGCTGTTCGATCTGTTCCTGGGCCGTTTGAAGTGCAAACCAAGGTGACGAAGATATGTTCGCGGCCACCGAATCAGTATCGGTGAGATCTTGGCCGTTCTGAATGTAGTTCATTTGAACCGACACCGCATCGATTTCATTTTCTTTTATTGTCTTCGGATAGACATTGAACACAAATGTAACCTCCTCATCAGATTCAAGTTCTTGGATAAAGTATCGATCCCCACTTCGCGACTCGATGTCGACGTTCGCGCCGCCAGGACTGACGGTAAAGCTAAACGAGTTTGATTCGATGAACGTCTGATCCGTACCATCGAAGTCCACGGTCATGTTGTTGATAGTCCCACCGTCGGGTGACACTGTGTACCTGACTTCGATCGCTTGATCAGATTCTGATTGACTACCATTATATCTGGTTTCACTATCTGTCGCAACTGCTGCAGAGACTGTCATCGAACTGAATATAACAACAAACACCACGGCAACAATCCCCAATACCTGCGCTGGTCGTCCTTTCATGTTACTACCTGAACGATTTTTACTACCACATGATAGTTTTTTCCCTACTATAATATAACATCATATTGGAATTACAGGAGATAGCTGGTGAGTAGTCAGGTAATTCTCGAGGAATACCAAGTACTGTCTGTGGATAATAGTTTACCTGTGGCTACAGCTAACAACTCAGTGAGGGAAGGGCTGTGATCGGGGAGTATCATGACAGCGTAGTAATACTCCATCGATTGTCCTGAAATGGTCAACAAAATCGGGAGCCACAGCGGTAACGGATGAGCCACAGATGCAGAGACAGTGAATCAGTGTCCACCTGTAGAGAAGAGTCGAACAACCGGAAACCACCCCTTTATCGGGATTGCCACTGCTGGACATAGCACGGGCCACGACACTCCTGATTTATTTCGCAGAGACACAGGAACGACCTTACCATTATGATCAGGACTGTGCTGGGCAATGTAAGCGGCTTGGTGGAGAGCGTCTTTAACGATGTAGACGATACAGATATCCGGTACACTCTTTCATCGATAGAGAGATTTTTTGATTATGTCCGATAAATCAATATACCCTTGAATGGGAATGTGGTGTATGCTAATTTCGCGACACTGGTGCCGGTTGAATGGCCGTGATTACGGATGAGTTCAGCCAATGGAGAGGAGGACTCCAACCAGATACAGGGACTTATCCGCTCTATTCTCCTCCCAGTTATTTTAGCCCTAGCCACTCTCGTAGCAGGTACATCCGGATATTTTCTTTATTTACCGACTCTCACAGCATATAGAGATGCATCGACACTACAACTTCTTGGCGAGGGGTTCTTCCGGTCACTCGGTTTTTTGGTACTCTCGATGGGGACGATTAATTCAGCAGAGTCACTTGCGCTCGTACTGCTCAGCGTTGGTCGAGCGGCTGGTTTTCTGTTTTTCTTTTATGCCGCACTAACTGGAGTTGGACTTGTTTTCGCTAAACAACTCCAACCGCTCCGCATCGATGCATGGTCTGCTTTCGGTCATCTTCCGGGAGTGGATGAACGTGGTCATGTCATCGTCTGCGGTATTGGTGACAACGGGTATGCACTCGCGACAGAGGCCCTAAAGGCTGGGCGCAACGTTGTCGTAATCGATACGGACCGTACCGACCGAACAGCAGGTCTCAAAGAGAAGGGGGCGATTGTCTTTGAGGGAGACGCCACCCACACCGAACTTCTCGCTGGTCGCGCCAGACTGCAGCAAGCTGCGGATGTATTCGTCACAACGGGGAGTGACAGCACTAACGGCGCTATCGTAGAAACGATAGATCGGGCTGCTACGGGCGACAGTTGGTCACAGGTAATCGACGTAACCGCCTGCATCGAGGACCGGCGACTCAGGCGAACACTCCATGCGGAAACAAAGGATACCAACGGCATCCATCTGCAAACCTACGACGTCTCAGAAGCGACTGCGCGGGAACTACTAGCCACCACACCAATCGACGATATTGACGATCCGAATCAACGGGTCCATATTTGGATAGTTGGATGGACACAACTCACAAAGGCGCTTGTCAGTCAGTTACTCCATCTTATGCACTATCCGGAAGGAATCGACCGGAAAGTGACCATAATTACTGGTGGTCCAACTGAGGCAGAACAAGAGATTATGGCCCTGTCTCCAGGTATCGACCCAGAATGGTGGGATGAGCCAACGATGAGCGAGTTCGTCAATGTGCTCTTTCCCGAAATCGATATCAGACCTTTACCGGCTTCAGATATGGAACTGCTCTCAGATAAGACACCGCTCAAGGAGACATTTCAGCACCAGGACAAGCTGACAATTATCGCTGATGACATCGATGAGCGGTCGCTCCGTGCACTAATTTCGACGTGGAGCCCGAAGCTTGATCAGTTTGCAAAGGAGTTTGAATTGGATGCACAACTCATGTACCGCAGTCCAACGGAAGCAAACTGGACTCCGTCACTGTCCAATATCGAAACGACAACCTACACGGCATTCGGCAATGGTTGCTCAATCAGTTCGGTTCGTGGTGAGCAGCGAGACTGGGTTGCGAGACAGCTAGCACTGATGTACCATCTCCAATATGCGGAGAACCCGGAGGCTATACTCCCCAAACAGGCATCAGTGCCGACGGGTAAACAGAATGATTTTGATGAGATCATTGAGTGGCTCATGTCAGTGTCACCAGAGAAGCGTGAACAGTATGCGACTGCCGTCTGGTACGATCTGCCAGAATACCAACGAGAATCGAACCGCTATGCCGCCGATCATGCGGCGATCAAACACCGCATGGCCGCCGTTTTTGAAGATGTGGACTCGATGTCCGACCGACAGGTCATCCAACTCTTAGCCGAGTCTGAGCATCGACGCTGGTGTGCCGAGAAGATTTTAGGTGGCTGGGAGCCGCTCCCCGAAAATCAAAAGGCACGGTGGGAAACAGAACGCGGGCAACAGATGCTCCGAGATCAACGGTACCATCCAGATATTCGCCCAGTGGATGCACTGCGCGCAGAAATGGATGGTGAGTGGGACAAAGATATCAGTCAAGTCAAATCGCTTCTCCAGCATCCAGATCTGGTCAATTATTATAAAAACCCGTGAAATGACGTTGATGTGGTTACAGAATCAGAAAGTGCGAATGCTCTCTCAGTCATTCGGTTTCATCGGTCATTGGAAAACGCAGCGACTGTGTGTTGGGTGTGTAAGGCCTTAGAAGGGGGATGTCAACTAAGTGCCAGCCGAATACCTGAGAGCATCAAAATTATGCCGATTAAGACTGTGAACCACTTTTGCTCCACATGTTCAAACAAGCGATCCCCAATATGATTCCCAGATATCACACCTAATGGTGGGAATATATACAACCAGAGAGTACTCGTATCGATCATACCTAAGAATCCATAGGTAGAGAATCTAGCAATTGCAGCCACCAAAAAGATGGGTACAATGACTGCTCGGAACAATTCCTTCTCAAATTTCGCCCCAAGGTAGGCTATTAGTGGGGGCCCACCCATACCAGTAAACCCACCACAAAACCCGGAAAATGCTCCAACGAGTCCATCAGGGACTCCGATTTCATGCGAGCCTTCTGAATTTTCATCTGGTTCAGAATCCCCGAAGAGGAACCAAAATGAGATCAGGACAATCGCAGCAGCTAGTAAATATTCAAATACCGACGCAGGAACGAGGGATAGAGTTAAACTTCCAGTAACAGCACCAATTACCATTAGTAGTCCGATGGGCATCCAATATTCCTTATTTTTAAAGAAGTGAGGATTTAGGATTGAAAGATAACCCCCGCCAATAATATCAAGCAGAGCGGCTAGTACGATTATTTCTATGGGGTCATGAATCAGAGAGCCTATTGATACAAATACAATTGCAGGTCCAAATCCCGTCAGTCCTTTAATCACATGAGCAAAGAAAGCCAAAATTCCTAACGCAATAGCAATTTGAAATATATTCATGGGTATGAATTAGACACTACTCCCACATTCCGGGCAATGACCCCAACCTAGTTCCAGTTCCTCTCCGCAGATTTCACATATATTAGCTAGTTGTGATCCACATTTTGGACAGACTTTCCAATCCCTATTTTGAATTTCAGTATTACAATCAGGGCACTTTTCATTTATTTGGGATAGATTATCACGTTCGTTATGGAACCATTCTAATATATCTACAAATCTCGTCAGTGCATCATTCGCTTGAGAGCTAGTAATATCATCTTCGTTAACTGCTATTTTCTGCAATTGTCGTATCCAGTGTGCTGAAGTTAGAACGTGACCCGGCAGTAAGTCCTGTTCATCCAACTTATCCAATAACTCTCTGAACTCATCTGGTGGCTCTTCGTTGAAGATCCGTTCATATATTCTAGTAAATAATTTGTTGTTTTCTTTCCCCAAAACTACTGTCGCCGCTTCAAAGTTGTTTTTGGATAAGTCGCGAATCTCCGAAATTTTATCTCGATACTTTTTATCAAACGAAGCAACCTTTTCAACAAGACGTCTTTCATCAGATCTAATCGTAATACCGGAGTCGTCGAATAAGCCCAATCGCTGACTAATATGGAACGTCGCGCAAAGCAAACTGTCCGAATAGCCGAGTGTTAAATCCTTATTTAGGGTTCGAGGGTTTTCTTTAGCGATGCTCCCCGTTTCTTTACTGGGAAAACAGCGATCTAAGTCTATACCAGAATCGCTTATCAAACCAAATTCGTTCAAAAACGTGAAACAATTATCTAACGATTCTTTAATTGGTTCCCTGCCCTCAGGGTTTTCTAATAGGTCTCTCTGAGGCCAATTATATTTGTTTGTGGTTATTTTTCCATACTCTCGTGCAGATAATTTTCTGTTGTAAATCACTTGGAAGTAATCTTCGTACTCAGTAGAATTTTTGTTGTCGATGTGTTCGATTGCTGAAAAGTGTGTTTCTAAAAACCGTTTCAACATGGCTCCCTTTTTTTGCAATGTTGATTCTGAGGCTGCTATAATGTTGTAAACAGGTGTATCGAGGTCACTTGTGTCAAATACACATTGACCTCCCATATTTTCAAGCAAGGACAAATGTGGCTCCCAGACAGCGACTCCATCCAAGAACCCATACTCGAATGCTTCCTTTTGTTCACTGGTTGATAAATTTACAAAAGATATATCGAGATCTTCTTGCTGCATCCATTTATGTGCCAAATAATGCCCTGAGGAACCGAACACTGTCCCTATCTTAATATTCTCTTTTTTATCTAAGATGGAGTCCTGTTTTAGAACGATTCCATGGCTTGTGTTGAGTTCTTGTGCTACTGCTACGATCTTAATAGGGAGGCCGTATGCGACTCCTAGTACGAACGGTGTTAGGCCCATATATGCAACGTCGACTTCGCCTGTAAAAAACTGGAACATAGATTCAGTTCCACTATCCGCAAATTTCGGAATGAGACGAATCTCTTCGTCCTTGGACTCATCTTCAAACAAACTAACTCCATCGGGTTGTTGATTGAGATTGTTTTTTATTTTCCTACATCCAGCAGAAATTTTCCTCTCATCTAGCTGTATTTCTTCTGATAGTTCTTGATTGATCTCAGCTAACAAATCCTTTAGTTCGCTGGATTCGGGTGGTGTACTTAAATAGAACCACTGTTTTGAGGTGAGATAGTACTTGAATTTCTTTGATGGTTCTATTCCATCAATACAAATTGGGATTAGCCATTTGTCAGACTCGACCGCGATTTGAACTTCTCTTTTAGTCTGTTCAGAGTTGTTCGAATTGTCTGAGATTAAGAATATAGTCCCAGAACAGTTCTCAATTGCATCGATAATGCTCACATCCCAATCTTTCCCAGCTGGTATATCACGGGGTGCAATCCAACATTCGATTCCGAAGTCTTCCAGAACCCTCACTAGACCTTCAGCGAGTTCACGGTCATCAGCTGAATGTGAAATAAATACTTGTTTATTCATTTGAGTTCCCATATTGATTCACCAAAACCCTAATCATAGTTCTTTTACTCTTTTGCTACTCATATCGGCTTGATGAATAATGTTTTTCATTCTGTATCTGAGTTTACTGGACGTTCGTACCTGGCCACCAAATTATAGCTAACCAACAGAACCCACAAATACAGGCGGCGTGTTGGTTAGCCAATGAGTAACCGGACACACGCTGAAGCCGCACTCCAAGAGCTACGGGCAATCAACACCGAATCACTCCCAGCGGATGTGAGCGGATCATACGATCAAGCAGTCGCCAGTATTGAAACACTTTGTGCGGGTCTCAAGACTGAGACCAACACGAACCAATCAACAGAGCAGCCCGATACACCGGAGGGGTGGGATGCGGACGACTGGGGCGACCAGCTTGAATCAGCCCGCGAGAAAGCAGCGATTTCTTCAACGAAGGGCAGCCTCACGACAAAAACCATCGATGGCCGTGACTACTACTATTTGCAGTGGCGAGAAGGTGACTCTGTCACGAGCCAATATGTAGGCCCCGTTGATCCAGCCTGACTCACGAGCGGGGCCACACACCCCCCGTTTCGAGTGTTTCTCCCTGAACGACCGTCTCCTTATGAGAAGAGCAGTTCCATCCGATTAGTATATAAAGATAGTCCGTACCACCCCCCGTTTCGAGTGTTTATCCTAGGAGTTAGCTGTCTACTACTACTACTAACGTTACCTAGTAGAAAAGAATATATATAGTGTTCAAAACAGCAGTATCATCCAGCCTGATCTCCAGCATGGCCTGGTTTGAAGTCTTCCCCTCAGCAGGCTGCTACCAGTGGAATTGACACCCTCAGATTCAGTCGGTCTTGGGGGAACGGGTGATTCCGGAAGAACACTCGAAACGGGGGGTGTGTGTGTGAGTTGGACTGTCTGATTTTCAGAGTGTGTCGTAGAAACACCCTCACGAAATTTGTTTCATTGATAGACCCGGTCAGTAAGCGTGCGAGGCAATCGTAGAGTAGTTGAGGACTATCAAACCGAATTTGGTTCTGTAACTTGCTGTACTAATTGAACGGCCGGAAAATCCTCTTGATAGTCAAACGAGGCAAAAACTGCTTGGTAGCGGTCCGACGGGAAGACAAACACAATAACAGACTCAAAAATCAACGATTGTGCTTTGTACCGTGCTTCCTCAATAAGCTGTTTAAAATCGTCACCTGTGACTTGATTCGCCATTATTAATTTATAAGCCTCGTTGAATTCAGTGTCCGAGCAGCGTTCTTTCACATCATCTCGTATATGCCTAATTTCAAAACTACTGCTCCCTAAGTCAGCAACAACGCGAGGTGTTGATTCCTCAAAATTCAAAATAGCTTCAGCGATATCCGACATGTTTTGTATACTTATAGTCTAGGTAATAAGTCTCTTGATGTAGAATCGTTGTTAACTCTACACCGAACAATCACAGAAACCGGTCCGAGGGTGAGATGATTTTGATGACGCTGTAATCCCAACCCGGATCTCAAACGAGCCGCTTGTTTCGTGCAATAAGTTCGTTGGAGGAATCTGCCGGTCAGAGATATATCACTGATCTTCTCCGAGACAGTCCAACGCGTGACTGTCGGACTCACAGCACCCCCCGCTGAGCAAGATCGAAAGAACACTCGAAACGGGGGGTGGCGACCATTCACTATTTCGACAAAAATAAGAAATGCTCAGAAATAGCCGATACAGCCCCTCTATATGGTTGTTACACTCGAAACAGGGGGTGAAACGGGCCACGACGCACTAGAACAGGAGAAACACTCGAAACACTCGAACTAGGGATTTATTATCGATTGGTCTGAGAATACATCCAACATGGATTCCCCGTTCGACGATCCTGGGAAAATCTTCGCCGATAAGCGGCCTCTCGATGAGGATTATACTCCCGAGACGATTCTGTGCCGGGAGGACGAAGTCAGCCGCTATTCTGAAGCCCTGCAGGACGTCATCGAAGGGTTCGGGCCGAACAACGTCTTCATTTACGGACAGACGGGCAACGGCAAGACTGTCGTCACGAAGAAGATGATGGAATTTCTCCGCGCCGAAGCCGCTCAGCACGATGTCCCGGTCACGATACTCGAAATCAACTGCAACAAGGACGACAGTATCTTCAACGTCCTCATCTCGCTCGTTAACCAGCTCCGGCCCCCGGACGATCAGGTTCCCGAACAGGGGCCGACGAAGGGCTTCCTCTGGTCGACACTGTACGACGAGCTCGACGACCTCGAGGGTGACGTCGTCGTTGTCCTGGACGAGATTGATATGCTCGGCGCGGACAACGACAAACTCCTGTATGAATTCCCCCGGGCCCGCAAGATGGGGTCACTGGAGGACACCCGCGTCGGCGTCATCGGCATCTCGAACAACCACATGTTCAAAGACTCGCTGGACCCGCGGGTCAAGAGCACGCTCTGTGAGTACGAAATTTTCTTTTCACCATATGATGCCACTGAACTCACTGATATCCTCCAGCACTACGCCGATCTCGTGTTCCGAGATGGGATCATCGACGAGGGCGTGATCCAACTGTGCGCTGCCCGGGCCGCCCAGGAACAGGGCGACGCTCGCGAGGCACTCGATCTGCTCGAAACGGCCGGGAATATCGCACGCAAACAGGACGCCGGGCAGGTCACCAAAGCCCACGTCGAAGAGGCTGGCAGCCGCGTCGAGGAACAGCGTGTCCTCACAATCGTTCGCGAACAACTCACCTCGCAGATGAAACTCGCGTTGCTCGCGACGGCCTTCCTCAACATCGACGACGAAGCCTCTCCCCGTGCGAAGAACATCTACCAGGTCTATGAGAACATCTGTCAGGTGTGTGGCTACGAACCTCGCTCGAAGCGGCGGGTCAACGATTTCCTTGACTCGATCCGCCTCTATGGCTTGCTCGAACGCGATGAACGTAACCTCGGTCGGGCCGGCGGGCGGTCGTATATTCACACTCTGGAGGTCTCACCGGAACTCGTCTTCGAGGGGCTCAAACAGGATCAGGACGGGTCTGAATCGACACTGGAGCGCTACGACCTCGTTCCCGATCCTGAAGAGGCCCAGCAGGCCCGGCTGATGTCCTACGTCTGAAATCCTTCTGATAAGGACCTTCTAAACTCGTGACAGGCTTCAGCAATCCCAGTCAATACGGAGTGAATATCTCCCACAGCGTTCCAGAATAAACCGGCCACTATTCATTACCGAGAGGAAGCGTATCCTGCCCGGCTACGCGAACAGTCTTGATGAGGAAACCAGGACGGGACGCCTGGACTACAAATGAGCAATGCAACCGCTCAGGAAGGGGTGCTGCTCCCGGGTCAAACACAGCAGGAATTTGAATCGTCCCTTGAGTGTGGACGTTTCGGAGTTCCACAGAGGTCCGGCGGACAGAGCTTTGTATATCGTAGTACGTGGAGAACTCCTCCCACTGGCCCGGTGGTGAAACCCGTACTTCGTGACTGATACGTCCTTCATATGCCGTCGGTGGCCAAATACGAAACCGGAACCAATCAGGTTGGTACCCTTCATATGGTGAGCTAGACGCGATTCCACCGATAGTTGAATTGAATGTGAGGTGCATCTGGGGACGCTGGCCGCCGCTCTGTATGATCCGGTCGACCTCGACTGCGGCGTATCCGATCCCATCCACGTCACCTTCTCGCGGTGGATATTCCCACAGAACACGTGGGTCGGTGTCGGTTTCGACTGTCGTTTCGGCATCAAGCCGTGTCGGCGTGGTTCCAGGAAGCTGTCCGCTACAACCACTGAGAGCGCTGGCGGCTATTGTGCCAATGCTTGCAAGAGCCTGCCGTCGAGTGGGGTAGCTGTCGGTATCGGTGAACGTGGAGGGCATCGGCCCTTGCTACTGTTGCATCGGCCAAACATTCTCTGTTATTGTACAGATTTTCACCACTGGAAAGACGAACTTCGGAGTGTCTTAGATGCCGACACTCCGCGGCGTAGGCTGATCGCTTCGGGTTCCTTACTGCAGCCGGGCAGACATCCCGACGTAATAAGGAACCGACGCCCACTCACCTGATATCTAGGAGGCCGTCGATGAGGAATACTTTGGGTCACCGGCCGGCCATCCGTCGCACATCCTGCTGGGTCAAGTCTCTTTTGTCGAAAACAGTGGTTTGTCTAGGGAGCAGCGTTTCCATAGGTGAATAGGGCGCGTATTCTGAGGTAGAAACCTATCTCCGGGTGGCTCAAACCGGTTTTGTAGCTTGATTCAATTTTTAGTGAAATGCACTGGAACCCCAGTTATGGCATCAGACGCGCTCTCAGGTGACGTTTGGCAGCGGTTGAGTTGGGCGATTCGGGAGGGAGTCGTTATCACAGGCATTTTCGTATTCTGGCTCACGATTGCGCTCGTTTTGGTAACTGGTTTGAGTCTTGTTGCGTTCCTGATTCAGACGCTTCGGCTCGACCCGTTACGATTCGTCTATGAGTTCGCACAGCGGGCCGATGTTGTCTGGAGTGCCGTGTTGCCGTTTGCCGGCGCTACGGCGGGGATCTACACTCTTGCCCGTGTCGGGACAATTCTCATTGGTCAGTACCAGTCTACTCCAGGAGAGTGACCACCGCCAAGCAGGTCGCGTTGACCGGTGCCCAATCTAACAGGGAACCGCACTGTCGCCTGTCTCGTGGAGCTGGTCAGCGTAGGATGCCGCTAGGAGGGACACACCATGGCAACACTCAAAGTCACCGTCAGAAATAGCGACCATCTCGAGCAGCGCACTCGTAACCGAATCAAGGCCGCGCAGGAGGGTGCAGACCTCGACGAGGCCCAGCCAGTGCTGAACTTCGACTCGTACGCAGAGCTCAGCCGATTGCTCAGTCCGAAGAATCTGGAGCTGTTGGAGGCGATCTCAGAACATGAACCGGCGAGTATCAGCGAGGCTGCTGCACTGGTCGACCGTGATTACAAGCAGGTCCATCGGAACCTCTCCGAACTGGCAGCCATCGAGGTCATCGAATTCGAAGGCGGCGGGTCGGGTCAGGCGAAGAAGCCACTGTTAGCCTACGATGGTCTCGAAATAGATATTCCATTCACTGAGTCGAACGGGAATACCGGTACTGCTGCTCCGTAGCTATTCTCTGAAATCCATAAGCATATGATATTTAATCTGAGTCTTAACTGGTGTTATTTGCTATAGCACCCAAATGTTGATTCCGATAGAGTGTCAACGCTGTCAACAAGGATGTCACATCAAGTCCGTCTTGAGGATGATGTATACGAACGGATCAAAGCGAACAAGCGTGACGACGAGTCATTCAGCGACGCCGTGGAGCGGCTCATCGGTGGGCGGTCACTCAGTGACCTACGCGGCGTGTTCGACGAGGACCAGGTGGCTGAGATGCGGGACGCCATCGAGCAGGCTGATCAGGACGACCGCGACGGAGTTCGGGATGTCGCGGAGCGATTCGAATGATTGTCGATACGAGCTTCATTCTGGATATCATCGACGGTATCGAAGCGGCCCTCGAAAAGGAACGGGAGCTCGAAGCAGCGAACGTTCCACTGGTGATTCCATCAATGACGGTCTTGGAATTATACATTGGCGTCGGGAAGATCGCGAATACCCGTGAGGAACGCCAGACCGTAGAAGCCGTGCTTGATTCGTACCCGCTGGTCGATATGACACCGAGCATCTCCCGCCGCGCTGGTCGGTTACTCGGTGAACGGATGGCTGATGCGGACGACGGTGAGGGGCCGGGTATTGGCAAAGGAGACGCGGCAATCGCTGCAACCGCTATAGAGCGTGATGAGCCTGTTCTCGCCGGTGACTGCCACTTCGGAACCATTCCCGGTGTGACTCACGAAAGCTATCGGTAGCGGCAGGTCTCACAGTTCGAGTCCTGCGAGCGGAGTGTCGATGACATCCTCATTCGGTGCGTTCAGGTAGGACTCGATAGCGGCGAAGGAGTCCCAGTCCCATCGCGACGTGGAGAATCGAAATCGGTGGTAGCGTGGGTTCTGCCAGTTGAGAAGTAGTTGCTTCCGGTCGCCCGTTCACACACTGGCCGGTGTAGTATCGATGTCGTCGACGAGCGGGTAATCGATATGCATCTCGATTCGGTCGAATGGGACGACTGGCTGCATCGCGCCACCGGGGCCACCCTCTTCGAGTTCGAGTATGCCGAGGACCTCCAGATGTTTGAGATCCGAATGGACATCGGAGACATCGCGATCAACGAGACGGGCGGCCTCGCGCATGCTCTGGGGGTTGTTCTCGGCGATAGCCCGGATAAGCTCCAGGCGAAGAGGGGTGAGGCTGTCGACGAGGTCGTCGTAACTCCCGAACTGAATCACTACCTTCTCATCGTGCTCGCTGTGCTCGTTCGTCTCCGCCTCCTGAACGAATTGCAGTGCGTCCTCACGGAGTTGTTCTCGGTCGCCGACGGTGATGTGGAGTGTCGTCATGATTGTCTGGTTGGTCGCTGTGGTCAGTAGGGCCGATCCGGGCCGCCGTCGACGGCATCCCAGTACTCGTCTGCACTCGTCCAGAATTCGATGAGGCGTTCTTCCATTCCGGGGAACGCAACGTCATCGACATCGCCAGCCGCGGTATGATGTTCGTGCCCTTTGGTGTCTTCGTGTGCGTTGTCGTACCGGACGAGCGTCAGGTCTTCCAGTGTGCCCAGATGGAGCGTGTACTTCCAGCCCGAGGGGTATGTCTCGGTATCCTCTGTCCGCCGGACGACGACATTCTCGACGAGCCCGGCTTCGACATGGGTATACTGGAAAGTCTGCTCTGTGGGCATCCGCTACCTGTTGGTCTGTTTCCCAACACTGTAAGTGTGTTGGGCAGCGACCCAACATCACTGGTGACAGACTCAGGGTGTCATAGAACAGTTCACAAGGTGATTGATTTCAAGACTGCTGGAGATGAACCACCTGCTCAATAGATGTGCGAATGTACCGACCACCAAATGACTTCTTTCCTGTTGAGAGTGGTGTAGTGAGGCTACGGTAGCGCCATCCGAAGATCCGCACAGAGATCATTGGCGTCTTCCAGTCCAACCGATACCCGAACCAGCGTCTGGGGAATCTCTGCCGTAGCCTCTCCATGACCTACTTCGTCAGGAACCATCAGCGACGGCACTTCAACAAGGCTCTCAGTCCCACCGAGGCTGGCTCCAGGAGTAAATATGTCAAGCCCCTCTAGGAATGCTTCAAGTTCGAGAAGTGTTCCGTCAAACTCGAAGGACAGCATCCCACTGTACCCTGACATCTGCTCCTCCGCCAGATCGTGTTGAGGATGACTTTCAAGACCTGGATAGTACACGCTCGAAACGCGATTGTGGTCCTCTAAGAACTTCGCAACCGCCATCGCATTCTCCTCGTGGTGGTCCATACGTGCTGGCAACGTCTTCAGCCCTCGTGCGACCAGATAGCAGTCAACTGGCGAGAGTACATTCCCAAGTCCAATCCGCTGGGCAAACAACAATTCCTCAAAGACTCCATCTTCGTCGGTGATAACTGCACCACCAGTTGAGTCGGAGTGCCCATTGAGATACTTGGTAGTGCTGTGGACGACGATGTCGGCACCCAGTTCAAGCGGGGCTTGGAAGTACGGACTTGCGAAGGTGCTGTCCACTCCGAACAACGCGTTGTAGTTACCGGCGATGTCGGCTATCGCCCGGATGTCGCACAGCTGCATTAGTGGGTTCGTCGGTGTCTCTGTCCAAATCAAGTCCGTGCCCGAATCGACTGCATCGGCGACGTTTTCGGGGTCACGGGCGTCAACAAAATCCACGTCGATGTCGAAGTGCCCGGCGACAAGTTCTGTGAGCAGTTTTTCGGTCCCGCCATAGATGGAGTCTGCGGAGACGAGATGACCGCCTGGGGGAACCAACGTCAGTATTGTCGTGGAGATGGCAGCCATCCCGGAGGCGAATACCAATCCGTGGTCGCCACCTTCGAGTCGCGCTATTTGGTCTTCGAGGGCCGCCCGCGTCGGATTGCTCTCACGAGAGTAGTCGTGTTCATTCGAATCGTCCCCGCTGGCCCATTCGAATGTGGTTGAGAGATGAATCGGCGACACAACATCATTTGTCCCGCCTTTGGAACGGGTGTTGTTCTCGCTGGATCCAACAGCGATGGTTGCGAATCCGTTCCCGGAGGAATGGTCGTTGTTTCGTGTCATATGTGGGTCTCAGTAATAGCCACGGGTGTTGCCACACGTATATTTGGGGGGGAGGTTCTTATCCACACGAACGAGTGAATCAATATCGATGTATCTCGTTACGTTCCGTCTTGATCCAGGGGAGTACGATGCGGAGTTCCACGAGTTGAACGACGCGATACAAGCGGCTGCCGAGGATACAGACGGGTATGTGGGTAAGCGGACGTGGCATTCCCCAGAGAGTGAGGAAGTTCTCGTTGTCTACTATTGGGAGTCGTTAGACGCGCTTGAGATGTTTGGCGCATATTCTGACCACAAAGAGGCGAAACAGCGGTGGACAGAGTGGTACGATGCCTACGAGGTCACCGTTACGGAAGTCATCGAATCATATGGGAGTGGGTTTGGTGACGACGCAGATCCACCTGCATAGTGTATTACCTGTACTGACCGAGTCGAGGAAGAGCGAAGAACGGGTATGTGAACCGTTGTATGAGACCCTCCAACGACTTGCTTGGCTCCCTGTCAATAACCTGGAACGGGATCGACTTCTGTGAGAATGGAGTTCAAGCACATCCTCAAAGACCAAACTGAGGAGCGTTCCCAGCAGCAAGGACTCATATGAAGTCGGCCGGAGGCTTGCCGATCTCCCCGATTAGACGTAGTCGCTGAACCAATCCGGAGCGCCGGTGTACTCGGCCCAGCACCGTTTGTGGCATGGCTCACCTCGGGCGTTCGGTATCGCGCGGTCAAGATCGACCATCTCTCCGCACAGATCACACTCAGCGCGGTGGCCCATTTGCCGCTGTTCAACCGAGAGGTCTTTTGTCTCGATATGGAGTTCGTGCAACGCCCTCGGCGTGAGCCGGACCAACACTTTCTCGCGGTCATCTTCGTCTCGCCTCTCTGGTGTGTACGTCAGCACCCAGTCCTGCCCCTCTTCGCCGTCGCTGGCTGGCCCGAGCGAGATTGTCTTGGCAAGTTCATCAGGGATGTAGTGCCATTCGTTGTCGGCGAACCGTGGGTAATGGCCCGTTGGCCGCGGGTCCTCAGGGTCGACATCGTCTTCGGTCATAGGGACTCAACCTCCTGGAAGGCCTCGTCGATGACGTCTTCGCTGGGGGCGTTCAGATAGGGTTCGATAGCGGCGAATGAATCCCACCCACCGACGGCCATCACCACTCGGGGGTTCATCTGTTCGTCGACTAGTAGGCGCTGTGCGAACCGGCGGCGGAGGTCGTGCGTACTCACCTTCTCGAAGTCGTTGTCGCCGGTCGCCTCAGCTGCCCGTGCAGCTGTCCGTCGAACCACAGCACGGACGCCGGGCTGGGTCAGATCGATAAAAGAGTCCTTGGGTGCGATGTTGTGTTCGTTCTGGAAGCGCTGGAGATCACGCTCGACGTCGGCGGGGAGGAAGGCATCGCGAGGCTTCCCACCGTTGCCGCTGGTGTCTTTCCCAGCTTGGACGCGAAGTCGGTACTGACCGCTCTCAGTTTGCTTGACGTCAACGGGTCGGACCTGTGGTATCTCGAAGGCACGCAGGCCGACGAACGCACCCAGTTGGATAATGAGGTCGTCCCGTTGACTGTTGGTCGCCCGGCGGAGGTCCTCAATCTCCGCGTCTGTAAGCCAGACCTTGTGCTCGTTCCCGTCGGTGGCTTCGATTCGCATTACGATTACTTAATCTTCCGTTACTAAAGAGGGTACTGGTCGGTCGGACACACCATGGTTTCCGCTGTTATTCGCCCAATCTGTTACGACTAATATAACAAGTCGTTACTCAGAGGGAGAGATATGATGTGGTTCACCACAACGACTATTATGATGTGGTGTGTAACATCAATCGTCGATGGAACCCGACGACGACGTGCGTGTGTTGGAAGACACGGAACGGCGCTTCGACGATGGCACCATTCTCCGTGTCCGTGTGCTGTCCGTGCCGGTGTCGGAGAAGTTCCCAGATGGAATCAAGTATCGCCTTCACTACGGCACTGAAGGCGGGGAGACACTGATTCGGTACGACAACTCCCACGGAGTACACGAACGACACACGGACGAGGGTCTTGATGACGGCTACGAGTTTCCCGGATACGGCGCTATTCAACAGCGCTTCTGGGACGAGGTCGCACAGATCCGCGATTGAGAGAGCCACCACAAGGAAAACAACAAATCATGACGCAGAATACGCTCATCGTAACCGTTGAATCAATCAGTGCTGTCCAACAGCGCACTGCTGAGGCGTTTGAGCAGGCGCTCGGTGACGGCGTTCCTGAGGAGGATGCCCCCCGCCGTCTGAGCTTTGAAAATACCGACCAGCTTGCGCAGGTCCTTACACCGCGAGCAATTGACTTGCTCCAAGCAATCGCCCAAGAGGAGCCAGCCAGCATCCGCGAGGCGACCCGGCTGGTCGACCGGGACATCAAGCAGGTCTCGGAGAACTTGGAACGACTCGAAGACTATGGTATCGTAGAATTCGTCAACGAGGGGCGAGCAAAGCGACCAGTCGTCCCCTACGACGAAATCGATATCCAGCTTCCACTCCGCGAGACCATTGAGGGAGATACTGCCCCGGCGTGATCTGGAGACTGGTAGCAGCTATTTGTCTACCGCCGGGTTTCAAATAAAAAACGGGACGACTAGTACGACTTCTGCGACAAGTCTTCGAACTCGAGTTCGATGGACTCCAGCGACTGTATCAAGCGTGGCGTGCTGCACTCCTGCCCGAGAAACGCATCGATTCGTAGTAACCGACAAATCCGACCGCGAATATATCGTCCACGGCGACGGGGAAATTGTATCCGCTTACCGTGTGGTATCGTCAGCATCGGACAGTAGAATTCGCCCATCGCCATGGATGTGAATCAGATACCCACTATACTCGAATGTCACTGTCCGACGAGCCGCATTCATTCCGTCGTCTTGCTGGGGGCCAAACAGAAGTGTCTCAACCGCTCCAATATCGATAGTATCGTATAACGGTTCTTTCCGAAGCATTTCCGTTGGCCGCTCACCCAGCATGGCAACCGCCTCCAAAATCACGACACTCAAGTCTTCGTTGCCGTCCGGCTCATACCGCTCAACATGCAGCGTTGATTTGTCGCGGTAGAAGTCCCCCATCTCCTCTGGGCTTTGGTCTCGGCACTCTGACATTGGGCTACGTCGAGTTGCTCTGAATATATAACCTATGGATAAATTCTTAGGGTACCATTACCAGACGCGACTGTATTTGAGGTTTCATTCAAGTCGATCTACCCAGCGGCCACCCTTTGCTTGAGCGGTCTACTACCTATGCGGTATGTAACAATAGCAGCAGTCTGTAATGGCCCGTCGGCACATTACAAGCAAGCAGACGGCTTCGCACTTTCATTCTCGTCAGGGCCAGTCTGACGGGAGCTCGTCGGCGTGGTTTTCCATCAGATCGAGTAGCGGCTTGATCTCGTCGTAGTTCGGACCTTTCGAGATGGTGCCGGTGTCCTGATCCCACTCGATGTAGCCAGCCGCCTCGAGTCGCGGAAGGTGATTATGAACAAGTTGTATTTCAGCGTCCTCCGTCTCATCCCCGCCACGAAACAGCAGAGCGCTCTCTTGTTTCTCTTCGTTGTGTTGTAGCGTCAACAAAATCAACCGCCGCTGGCGCTTCGAGAGGATGGCGATCTTCTCGTCCAGACCGCGTTGTAACAGAACCTCTCGCTGTACATCCTCCATGGCTCATCTTGTATTAGTTTCAACTCGTATAAATTTACTGGCCGTTCATATTGACAAAACAACTTGCGTTGATTCCCAATTTTGGATGGGGTCTCGTTTGGATATCTACGGGCTCGATATCGAACTGTCCGGGTGGGTCTGCCACTGTACTGTAATCCTCGTCGATCAACAGGCCACCGTCAGTGACGACTCACCCACTGCTACAATCTCCATCGCCAGGACGGCCGAATACGAGATGGGTATGGCGACGAACTGGGTGTCGCTCGGCTTCCGTCTGACTCGCTTCCAGACACCTAAGGAAGCGGACAGGAGGGGGTGGGGGCGTGAGCCGAGATATCGGCGAACTGGTCAGAAACCTGACGCCAGTCGCACGCGCGTGTGGCCCGGTACCGGAACCTACACCCCCCGCGATTGGAGGGGGGCCCGGCCGGCGGCCCCTGTCTCTGTGATAATCATTCTAATTGTGACAAGTATTGTTTCGATGCCGGTGCTCGCACGACGATTGATGTGGCTGGAGCGGAGGTCCTGCTAACCAATCTGTCGAAAACCCGTCGCTGCTCGGTGCCAACGAGTTGCTGACAGCACTGGCTGGCTCGGATGCATTTGCGGTCAGACAGTGACTGGATAGGCCTGGCGCTGGGGACGGGACTGTAATGGTGGCATGCATACCGAAGTTACAACGGCGGTGAGCTGCTGACTCCCCCTTCCGCCCGGCACGCGCGGGTTAACAGAAGGGAGAGGGGATGGATGTCGCCATTTCTTCCCGCCATTTCTCTGGTGCTCACTCACACCATTTCCCCGAAACACTCTAGGAAATCCGGCTAGTCACCTTGACATATAGGTCAATGACTAACTCCGATTCACAGGCCACGATGCAGGACTGCCAGGCCGACCTCGTCGCCGCGCTCGACCTGGATGAATTCTCGCCGGACGCCTACACGTCGGCACCGTATCTCGAAGCGGCCCTCGAGGCTGGCTTCGACGTAGTCGACCTCGCCACCGCACACAACGTCTCGAAGCGGTCGATTTATCGCGTGCTGGACCGCCACGATATCGACTACGAAACGCCACCCAAAAACGGGCCCGCCCGCCGGCTCTGGAACGCCCATCC
>ENA-ORDC01000968-ORDC01000968.1-marine-metagenome-genome-assembly--contig:-NODE-968-length-23816-cov-4.290324_pt1 | contig 23816 bp, 18 predicted proteins | sample MGYA00237783_ERZ508515 | MGnify/ENA primary metagenome ERZ508515 (study PRJEB26186, sample SAMN06268792) | marine metagenome | isolation source: Eden Landing Ponds, San Francisco, CA, USA | place... | reverse complement strand
TCGTCGAGAGTCATCTCCAACCGCTCGCGACTCTTCGGCGCCTCAAGCAGCGTCTGGATGTTCTTGTTGTTCGCGAGTTTCTCGCTGGCGGGAAGGATGTCGAATTCCTCGTGCTCGACGATGATGTCGTTCACCGACTCCATCTGGTCGAAGTCGAGGACGTCGAACAGCGTCGTACGGTCGGTATCGTAGTACAGATCGTTGTAGCCGAGCGAGCAGGTAAGCCCGCCGTGATAATCGATATCGACCAGGAGGACGTCGTGGCCTCGGGCGGAAAGTGCGCCGCCAGTATGAATGACGTCCGTTGTTTTCCCTGCGCCTCCCTTCTGATTCGCCACCGTGATTCGTGCGGTATTGGTGTCGGTCATTATCTTCGTTACTCTCGTTATGTTCGTTTCGTTCGTTTTGGTCGTTTAGTTCGGTGCGTTCGGTGAGGGTGTTTCACTCGGTGAGAGGATTACTACGATGTTAAAACCAACTGTTCGTTTCGCTCATTGAGATAAACACACTCGTTGCCATCAACTGATTCGTTCTATTCGTTACGTTCGTTTTACTCGTTCTGCTCATTTTGTTCGTTGAGTAAAGGGATTTTTCCGAATCGTTCGGCCTCCCCACAGGATTCGAGCGACAGCCGCAAGGAAATCAGGACGGGGTGCCAAAGACCGGCCTCTGTCCTTCCCTCGACATCGATTATGTCTAGGTGTACCCGGTCATTCCAGCACCATCGAGTACATGAGCAATAACTACGCCCAGTTCCAGTGGCCGCTGGCGAAGCTTAACCGGATATACAACGACTTTAGCTTTAGTGAGGGGAGATTAGAAGTCTAAAGAGAATTCCTCACTATCATCGGAGGGAAAGAGGAGATCAAATGCAGGATGCTTGTAGAGAATCTCGCGGCACTCACGGCATCGTGTGAATAGGGATTGCTCAGCATCCCAAAAATCAGAACGCATTACGACAGCAGAATCACGTGATCCGTAATGCCCGCCAGATACTGAAAAATGGTTGAACTCAAGCCCTCCACACTCCGGACAGGGATCATTCATACTTTCCCAGTCATCCCGCTTAACGCCGGAAATTGTCTGTTCGTTCTCTTCTTGATCAATAACTCGTATCGAGAGTCTCATTGGATCTCGCCTCCGCCCATAGTGAGGCGAAATAAAATGGCCGTATCAGTCGATCATTCGAGCAACCACAATCAGGATCAAATACTCCTCAATACGAGGAGTGACTGTTACGACTTTAGCGCGATCGTCGTAATCAATAATATCGTATTTGGCGAGTTTTGGCAGGTGGTTCTGGATCAACCCATTATATACTGATTCATAATCTTGGGAAGTGACTTCTCGTGGTGAAGTTCCATTTTCGACGCTTCCAATCACCCTAGCCAGATGTCGGACATCAATATCCTGTTCGTACCCGAATAGGAATAAGTAATTTAATAGAAGGACTCGCCGTTCATTTCCGAGTATTCCAAGGACATTCGCAACGCTACTGGGGTAGCGAGCAGTAGACGTCATACAAGATCTCCTCGAATTCCTCTCGGCGGTACATACCGATTCTGACCATCGGATTTTTGCAGGTTGTCGGTTTGAATGTACATGCTGTCTGTCTCAGGCAGCGCGGGCGCGGTGTCTCCAGCACCGCCCTCGTTTCTGAGGGGCCGCGCTTCATACCTTCAACACTCTCCCAGACCCTTAATTCTAACGTAGTAATATACTTTGTTAGACTATTGGGGAAGGATACGACTATACGAACAGATGCGTATTCGCCACACATGACTAATGAGGAATACGCTCCGAGTGAAAACGAGGAAGAAATCCTGAATGTTTTGAAGGAAGGGCAGGGTTCATCTCAACCCTGGGGACGAGCAAACCCATTATTCCTACGGGAACAGACCGGCCTAAACAAGCAGCAGGTGAATTATGCACTTAGGCAACTCATCGCTGCTGGATGGGTAACTAAGGTCACGGAGGGGCTTTATGAATTCGTTGACGATCCCCGAAATGGTAACACTTGAATTATTGATTATCAGACCGTCTCTTCCACCCAAGCAGCTGTGATTTTATTTTCCTTTGATTCTGCAGCATCATCGAGGATACGACTACACATAGATAGGACCTGTCGGATATTGCCCTGTGATGTTTGGAGAATCAAATCCAACGCCTCCTCAGAGAATGGCTCTATCCCTTCATTATCAGCAGAAGACACTCTCTCTTGATCTAGATAATCACGCACCAACTCATAGAGGTTCTCACTTGTAAGGGGTTTCAGAGCAACTTCTTCCCCAATTCGCTCACTGAACGCGTGGTACTCACTCATCACATCTTGCCATACCTCGGGAGCACAACCAAACAGCATGCACAGTCCCGAACTGTTCTGATCCATCAGGTGTCGAATGCTGTTGAGTGTTGCCTGTTCATCCTTTGGTGAGAGTCGCGCGATGCTCTCGAACTCGTCGACGAAGACGAAAATACCCGTATAACCGAGTTCGAGGAGCATATTTTTGAGTGCAGTGAAGGCCCGAACACCCATCGTGTCGTCGTCGAGTGCGCTGTGAATTTCCATCTCCTTGCGCTGCTCGTAACGAATCCCCTCTGCGGTAAGCCACTGCCACGCGTAGAGATTCGTGTCCTCGTACACCATGTGGATAATGGCACGCGCAAAGTCGGCGAATTTCGTCACATCGCTGAGGCGGCGAATCGCCTCGGGGACAATTTCCGAGAGCAGCACATCGCCTTCGTCAATCAGCGATTCCATCCCACTGGCACCGATCGGGTTTGTGTCGGTGACATCTCTCGCCACAGATGCAAGAAACTCGTACGCGAGCTCTTGGACTCGGTTGAAACCCAGGTCGTAGACAAACTCGTGGTAGATGTCGAGAAATCCTTCACCAGGCTGGGCGACATATCCCACGACGACGTCGTCGCGACCACGGAGGAGCGAGCGCGTGTATTTGAGCGTGTGAGACTTCCCATTCCCATACTTTCCAGTGACTACCAGATGTTTCGACTTCCCAGTAGACAACATCGACGAAACCGTCGAGCTGATCTTGTCCGAAACGTGCTGCTGCCCACAGTAAATCTCGGGGTCTTCAGCTGGAACTGGACTGTATGGGAAGGGGTTCGCGTTTAGGTCGTACTGTGAGTAGTCTTGCTGTTCGTCGGTGATCGTGAATGCGTCGGACATTATGTAGCCTCCTGCGAGTATTCGATGTCGCGGTCATGCACCGCGAGGTAGTAGTATTTCTTACCGAACTGTTCAACGCCGGCCATAACCTGCTGAGTGGACTGGGATGTGCTAACTAAACCGTCCTCTTCAGAGAGCGCAATACGCTTGATGCCGAGTGCGGAATCCTTCGCAGCCGTATCCATTGGCGCTCCCGACAGCTCGAGCTTACCGACGTTCTGTCGGCAGAGCTCCAGAAGCGCTGCGTCGAAATCATCGCGAGTGCAGCCGAGGCGTTCACAGGTCTCCTCACGGAGACGTGGAATCGACAGGTAGCGCTGTCGAAGGTCAACACCTGCTCTCTCTTCAAGATCGTCGTACACGTCCAAAAGCAGGTAGTGGTAGTTAGCGGATATCGCCGCCTGGTCTACCAAGTAGTAGTTACCTGTGAACGCGTTCCGTTGGACTCGGCCCAACCGCTCAGCCCAATCCCCAAGGACCTCCACACTCGTTTGGTTATATGAATATGGGCTGAACTCTTGTGCCTCTTCCAATTGAGTCAAGAGTGTGTCTAAACCAGCGTTTTCGACGTTTTCGAGAACCTCGATGAATGTCCCGTAGTGGGGACTACGTGTCTCCAAGATTGTACTTACTTGGCTCCAGTCCTCGTCGCGAATTGCACTAAGGAATGACAAACCGACATCAGTCGTCGTATAGACTGGTTCCTCGCCAGAATCATCTTCGTCGAGCAAGGAGATACGCTTTGCTTCAAGGATTGTTTCACGTGCACGGCGGTGACTTACCTCCAATTCGTCCTCAAGATCTACAGTTGACTTGCTAACTGCTTCACAGGCATGAGTCAGTTCAGCCATCCGGCTGAGAGTGACTGGCCTTACAGTTGGTCTCTCATCGCTCATGTGAGCCTCCTCATCTGTTGCTTCGCGGTTTCGTATGCCCGCTTAGTGACCTCGTTGCCGCTGAAGCGCAAGTCGAGGTACTCCTCAATATCTCGACCAGATTCGGCGACATACCGGAAGCGTCGCAGCTCGGTCGCAAGTGCCCAGAGATTATGCTGGGTCAGGGCAGTTCGGTCTTCGCGAATCTCGTCGAGTGCTTTTTGTCCACACACTGGGCAGGGACAGGGGAGCCTGTCTAGTTCCTCGATATTTCGTAGTTCTTCTCCCCCGAATCCCGGAATTAGGTAGTTCCGGTTGCCTGCACTACGAATGAAGGCCGAAGAGTCGAAACTGTCGACCCCCAAGTAGAGCAGCAGTGGTTGATAGACGAGACCTCCGAGACCATACACGTGCAGGTGCTTGTCTGTCGCGTTTCGTGCAGATAGTATCAGTTTTGTTACTTTTTTATAGTCGGTTCGTATTGGAACCATACTTCCGAGGGCATAGCCATCGAATTCACCATTCTTCTCTAAGTATTGTATGTTATTCCGGATCGTCTCTGGATCGTAACCATGGACACTCGCGAAGAGAAGGCCCTCCCCATCGTGATGGTCGCTCGCTTTGAGTGCGTACTCGATGCTTTGGTCGATTCGCCGTTGGTTTTCTGCTGCCCGATTCTCCCTTGAGAGAGGAATGTCGACTGTACCGAGGATGTCCGCGTCCAATTGTCTCTGGGTATCAAGCGTTTTTGCTGGGGTAGTGTCCACTTCTTCGTTGGCGAAATCGAACCCACCACTATCAGCGAAAACGATGGTGTCCTCGGGGACGTCCATTTCCTCCCGTAATGTTACACCATTCGATATTCTCTGCCACATTGGGTCTCGGTTGCGAATTGATCTCGCGTTGATCATCGCTGCCGAGAATTCTGGGATCGTGCCGACGTACGTCGGTGTATTGTCACTCGACCGCTTCCCGATGTTTCTGACGGGGAAGAGAACAGGGGTATCTAATTCCCCTCGGGGGAGGTCGAGTTTCCTGCGTCGATACAACATGCCTCCCGCTCGGGTAGGCTGTCCTCTTATTTAGTGAATGGGGCAATATGGACCGTTCAATAATATATCATTTATCCTAGAGTGGGGGATGGTTCTTAGGAGCGGAAGAACACGTACGATGCCACTTGGTAGTGGAGGATCACTCAGACTCGAATTCCGCTTGTGGTGGTACTTCCTCTACTCGCCGACATAGTTCTTCGATAGTTTCCGGGCGAAGAGTATCGACAGTATCGATGTATCGAGCGAAATTCTTCATATAGTGACCCTTGAGTCCAACAACGATCGTGCTATGTTCTTTTGCGTCCTCTGTCCGCGCGGGAATGGATTCGATATTGTCAAATTGGTCTTCGACAAGTTCGCGGTTGAAGACCACACCAATCCGGTCTGAACGTACCTCCTGGACCATCTCGTCGATGTCGATACTGGTGTAATAGTCCTTCCCAAGGGTAAAGAAGACGATATCATAATCGGCCTCTTGAAGGAGGTGTCGTAGGTCATTTTGAATGTCGAGTTTCGCAGATCGCTCTCTTATGTCGCTAACATTCATTGAGCTGAATGTTACCTCGTAGGGGGGGAGATACTCGTCTTCTGCGACAAGGCCAAATCCTGCACTTACGAAGTAACGGTCGACATCGTGACCTTGTCGCAGAAGCCATCTAACTGCACTCTTGACGTGGTTTTGCTGGCGTCCCGTGTACAGGTCGCGTGCTGCAATACCTGGCACATTATCCCGAGCGAGGAGGTCTTCACGAGAGAATTGGAGAGTTTCCTCTTCACCGAAAATCGGCGCGTCGTCTGGTATCTCCTTCGATCCTGAACATTGGTCGATGACAAGGATGTCCAATCCGTTTTCGGTATCAATCTCAGGTGGATGAGGCACGAAGTCGTCACTGGCTGCATAGTTTTGCCCGCAGACCTCGAGTATTTCATCTCGCAAGTCTCGAGGGTTGCTATTGGTGTGTACCTCGCAACCGTTTTCCCGAGCAGCCGCTACGGCTTCTTCGTCAAGTTCACCATCCAATGTGTGTACGAAGAGGTGCTGGTACCTCGCTGCTTGTTCGCCGACGTTTGCTGCCATACGATCTGGGGCGAACGAGACGAGCGACGGGGTTTCTTCCCACCACTCACTCACGCCGTTCGCATCTAGTACACCAATCTCTGCGACCGGAAGGTCATGTGTCTGAGTCCAGAACGAGGAGTGTTTGTCGCGCAGATAGTCTTCAACAGTTTCGTAGCCACTGTAGGCTGCATCCCCTTGGGTCGCGACGAGAATCTTCGGAAGGTCTTCCTCGAATTCATCATAGAAGCGTCGTGTGTTGTGGAACCCTCGTCTCCGATTCCGATCGTTCCCCCGGAAGATGCAAACCTCGACACCGTACCCTCTACAAATTGGACAGTCACATTTCTCCCACGGACGACTTCGAAGGGTGTCTTGATACTCTTGGAGCAGGTCGTCGTCACCGATCCAAGTAGCGTAATCCCGGACAATCGCCCAGACTCGATCATAGTCACTGACAACGTACGGCTCGTTCAAAACGGTCTTCGCGTGTGGGAACTCCTCAAATACGTCTACCGCTGTGCTCAGTAGTTCGTCGTACTCCTCGAACGGAACTGGAGCAGTCGGGGTATCTTCCCGCAGGAGTTTGACTAACTTACTACGGAGATTATCACTGAAGCTCGCCTGAAGCTCGCGGCCATACTCGAAATCCTCTCGGAACGCTCTTTCTATGTCCTGTAGGAGCGACTCATCATACTGATCATCGTGGCGGTGTTCCAGGAGATATTCTCTCGTCGCTGGAAGCACCTTCTCAGCCTGTTCGTACCAACTCTCGAGAGCATTACGAATCGAATCTCCTGAATCGTATGCTCGGAGTGCCACCAATGTTTCACGACCGCGTAGGGACGTTTCAACAGCTTCGTCGAGATCGTCCCGGCTCGATGGATAGCGAACTCGAATGGCATCGTAGCGTTCGTCGTTATCAAGACGATAATTCTGTCCACCGGTCCACGCCGAACGAAGCATACTCGCGCTGTCGAAACTAGTCATCCCCGACCGACCAATCGTCTCGAACGCCTCAGTCTTCGCGAAGCCGAAGACGTGAGAGTCGATGCGGGTGTTGTGTTCTCGTTCGAACTGCTTGATCGTCTTCCCGACGCTCTTGACGATTCCACGAACGTCGTGAACTGGGCTACCTGCGACTCCCCCGATTCCGAGGTAGTCATAACCCATACCAAGCACTTCCTCGGTGGCCTTACTGTATGAATCAGGGTTCCATCCCTGGATAGCGACCATCAGTCGGAACGGATAGTCACGACGCTGGTAGAGGTCATACATCTCTCGGGCGTTCCGCAGCGTCAGGTCGTAGCGGAACTCGGCGTCGTGTTCGCGATAGACCGCACGTGAATCCTGTGCGAGACGGGACAGAACGGTATCAATGTCTCCCCGAAAGTCCTCAGCGATGAACGGCTCAACTTCTATATCGGGATCAGTACGAATCGTCGGCTCGTACTCGTCGACATATGAGGGCCATTCCTCTGGCCATTCCTCGATCATAACGTCAACGACGTCGGTGATGGGATCGGGGATGTCGCCTTTGTTGAGTTCTCCGTCGAACGCGCGTTCGTCAAGATAAAGCCGTCCCTTGTCCTTTCCCGACCCTAGAACGAGGTGGTCGATAGTGACGCCGACAGTAACGTCCAGCGTCTCGTAGAAGTCGAGCATATCCTCGTTCCCGTACGGTGGGAAAGGGAGCGACTTGTACCCCCAAGCCCCGCAGTCACTAATCGTCGGTAACCAATTCGGGATAGAAAGTACGGGGTCATCGTAGACACCGTACTGGGCTAGTCGCTCGGCTTTGCGGTTTGTCTCTTCGACCTGTTCGCGAGATATGAGAACCCCGTCTACTGGTGTGGTTTCGGGCTCGAAAATGTCCCAGATATAGTCCAGATCGCGCTCTTGACGGTTCAAGGTAGAGAGTTCGTCGTGTTCGAAATCGTAGTGGGAGTCGACTGCGTCGTCCCACTCAGGTACGTAGAACCGCACGTTAGATAGTCACCAGTAGTAGCGATGGGAGGGCATCCTATAAATCCGTTTGAAGTCCCTGACTCTGTAACTGGCACTAACTAACCGAAGTCAGATAGTGTAGGGCCAGTATGGATCTGTATCGAATCCCATTGGTCAGGGTACTCTGCCTCAACTTGCTCAAAAACACCGTCGCCGATCTCGGTCAGAACGTAACTACTTGACCGAATCTTCGCGAGTTCCAGGTGGACTAACCACTTGTAGTGTACTTTAGCACGTGGTACCCACGAGCTGTCACTATCGACATCGGGGTAGAGATGGTCGATTCGCTCACCGAACCTCTGTGCCGCTGGTGTGTCTTGAGTTGTCGGAACGGTTTCAACTGTGAGCTGATGGAGAACTGCCAGCATTGGCAAACGGTGCTCATAAAAAATAACCATCCAGAGAAGGGCCTGTTCGGTACACGATAGCGAATCTTTCACTCCGATGCCTAACTTTGCTCCAGAATGACTCTGTTGCAGTGCAGGTTCATACGCTTCGGCAAGCGATCGCCCTCTTTCAGTTAGTTCGCCCTCATCCAGAAGGTCAAGCAGTTCCAAGAGTCGAGTCACGTGCTGAACTTTTCTTGACCCCACGACACCTCTGTTGAAAGCTAATGTCCGCAGATCGGCATTCGGCTCACGCCGTCGCAACTCAAGCAACTCGCAAGCTAGCGGAAGGTCGTCCCAATCCGGCTGAACCGTCTCTAGGTGCCTGACTGACGACGTTTCCACAACTATTGGCTCTAATTTGCCAACCGCAATATAATTTCCTCACGTGATTAGGGACATAGTGAGTATGCTACCGATAATACTTAGTGAATACTGGGAGAGCCTCTTGGTGTGCATCTTGAACAAGAATCGGTCTCCGACCTTTCCGAGTCTGGTGAGAGGACACTATTCATAGGAAGGGACAACCCGATCCGAATCAGCACAGGGCACCGCCTCCTCCACCACGATGGGAAATGTAGTCGTCCACATGGACACAACTACGAAATCTCGGTGGAGGTCACTGGTTCTCTCACCCAAGATGGCTGGGTCGTAGACAAAGGAGATATTACCTCAGTAATAGATGACTGGGACCACCGCTTCCTCCTCGAGAAGGACGACCCCCTCATCGACGCCTTCGAGCAGAGCGGCGACGGTGATTCACTCGTCGTTCTCGAACACCCACCGACCGCGGAAGTGATGGGGCTCGTCTTGGAACGAAAACTCCTCGAGACACTTCCAGAGTCAGTCTCAGACATCTCAGTAGCGGTGCGGGAGACATCGGAGCTCTGTGCGGGGGCGACACACTGATGCCAGTCAGTTCGACAGCTGATGAGCAGCCAGCGGACGATGTCGATGGTGCAGCACTGCCGGTCAACGAGCTCTTCTACTCGCTCCAGGGCGAAGGGAAGCTCACCGGGACGCCTTCGGTGTTCGTCCGCACCAGTGGATGTAATCTCCGGTGTTGGTTCTGTGACTCTTACCACACCTCTTGGGAGCCCACCCACGCCACAATGAGCGTCGACGACATCGTCGAGGAAGTCCAGTCACACGACGATGCCGACCACGTCGTCCTAACTGGTGGTGAACCGCTTATCCACGATGACGCGGTCACGCTCCTCGAGCAGCTCGACGATCTCGGCTACCACACTACCGTTGAAACCAACGGTACCATCCACCGTGACGCCCCCATCGATCTGGCAAGCATCAGCCCGAAACTCGCCTCCAGCACACCCACCCCTGAGAAAGACCCCAAGGGCGATGGCGAGTGGGCAGACCGTCATGAAGAACGGCGCATCGACCTCGATGCACTCGGCGCACTCGTCGACGACTACAACGCACAACTCAAGTTTGTCGTCACTGGCCCCGATGACCTGCCCGAGATCGAATCCCTCCTCGCTGACGTCCGATCGACGGCAGCGAGTCGCATCCCGGATTCTGACGTGCTGCTGATGCCCGAGGGGACGACTCGAGACGAACTCGATGCCCGCCGGAATGAGGTAGCTGAACTCGCGATGGAGTACGGCTACCGGTACACGCCCCGCTTGCACGTAGACCTCTGGAACGACGCCCCCGAAACGTAACATGACGAGGACGCACTCTCAATTCGCGACTGGCGAGGTAGAATCAGACATCGACTACGAGAAGGCACAGCGGGGCGTTCGCCTCCGCTTAAATGCTGTCGGCGAGGACCCGGACAGTAACGCGCTGAGTGAGACTTGGCAGCGCCGCGTCCCGGACGGCTTCGCGACACTCACCGAAGGCCAACGGGAGGCCGCGAAGCCGACGATGCGGACCTTCGACGCCGAGACGACCGATCTCGTTGTCAAAACCGCAATTCCCGTGTATTCGCTGTGTGAGCACCACTTGTTGCCGTTCTTTGGAACAGTTCATTTGGCGTATCGGCCGACAGACGAGGTGGTAGGGCTCTCGAAGCTGACTCGGTACGTCCGCTGGCAGTCACGAAAACTCACAATGCAGGAACAGCTGACGAACGACATCGCGTCGGGACTCAAAGAGGAACTAGACGCAGCTACCGTCTTTGTCGAAATGAACGCAACGCACCTCTGTGAGGCGATGCGCGGCGTCGAGACGAGAAGCACGACCACCACCAGGGCAACTGCCGGAGAACCGACTGAGGCAGAACGTGAGCGGTTCCAAGCAGCGGTCAACCGTACGGAGGGTCAGGGATGAGCGAGCAACGAGCGGTAATCCTGGCGTCTGGGGGAATGGATAGTGCGACCGCGGCGGCTGTCGCGCAGGATGCTGGCTACAAGTTGTACATGCTGCACACGTCCTACGGCCAGCAGACCGAGAGTAAGGAGTACGAATGTGCGCAGGCCCAGGCCGAGGCCTTCGACGCCGCAGACTTCCTCCACTTGACGACGGACCACCTCTCGAAGATCGGTGCGTCGAGTCTCACTGACGACGAGATGGACGTCGAGGAGGCAGACTTGGAGAGTGACGAGATTCCGAGCTCCTACGTACCGTTCCGGAACGCGAACCTGCTGTCGATGGCGACGTCGTATGCAGAAGCCAACGATTGTGAGGCCGTGTTTATCGGTGCGCACAGCGAGGACTTCTCGGGGTATCCGGACTGCCGACCGGAGTTCTTCGAGGCGTTCCAGCAGGTCGTCGACGTCGGTACGAAACCGGAGACGGAGATCAGCGTCGAAGCGCCGTTCGTCGAGTTGTCGAAAACAGACATCGCCGAACGCGGTCTCGAACTCGACGTCCCCTATGAACACACTTGGAGCTGCTACCGGGAGGAAGCACCAGCGTGTGGCACGTGTGACGCGTGTGCGTTCCGTCTCCAGGCGTTCCAAAATCTCGGCGAGCGCGATCCAATCGAATACGCCGAGCGCCCCGATTATACCGAATCATAGACGCCGCTGAACCGATTTACCCACGATTAAGACGGATCTGGCTCTAATTCTTCTCGACGGAGGGTGGCTCACGAAGAGTAGGACCGGTGCTGGAGACACCGATTCCAAGATACCTGATACAGAAAGCTATTTGTCGATTATGCAACTGTTCTAGTTAGTAAATATCTATAGTGGTTTCCCCCATTCGTCTAGTTGGACGACGAAGCGCCGCGTAGTGGGATGCGCGGCGGTGGAAGTGCCCGTCGTCCCACCTGGAATGCTTGGGAGTTGCCAGTTCCATCGGTGGCACTACTCCCTTTTCTGAAGGGGCGGACATTGATTACCGTAGCCGAATGAAGGAGACCCATGGCCAGAATCACGCAATCGACCCGACTAAGCCGGGTTCAGCACATCGTCGGTAGCGGAACGGGGGTGCTCGACTTCGCAGTAGATGGGGAGGACGACTACTACACGTGGGACGGCAATGAAGACGCTGATTGGGAGGTTGAGGATGTGGCTTCCATTCAGAATATCGACGAAGATCGGTACATTATGTATCCAGAAGGGGAATTCTTCGTTTGCGAAATCGAATCACAGGGCGAAGAGAAGAACACCGGGCCAGTTCACTGTTGGTGTGAGTAGACGGTGAATCCTCAACTGTAGTAGGTTGGTACAAGTTGATGATTCGGCACCTCTTGTAGGCGTTCAGTGGATAGTTCATCGGATTCAGCGAGATCCCACACAATATCGAAGAACTCGACGGCAGCATCAACGAACTGTATTCGTTCTGTATACACTCCGCACTCGGGGTTCCAATCGTAGCTGTTCTCCATGAAGTTCGCCGAACCGAGTAATGCTGCGCCTTCTTCTGGTCTCCCGATGGTCTGAACCTTCCCGTGGATGCCGAATTCACCAAGGTCACGGAAATCCATGTCTGGAGTTACCCGCTGGTGCTGTTTGAAGCGCGAATAGCTACGTATCGTGACCTGCTCGCGATGTTGCTTAATTTCGCTGAGCAGGTTCTGCTGTAGACGCCGCCACTCCCAGGGTTCTTTCGTGTGGCGGGTCAGCAATCGTAATTCGAATCCCTGTTGCAGTAGGCGCCGTATCTGGGAGACGTATTCGTTGAACGTGTCGTCGTCAAACGGAGTCATAATCCGGAGGACCTTGTCGTCGAGATCGCGTTCGAGCCCGAGGCTGAACAGGCGGTCGGTCATCGCCGTGTACGACCGCATCCCAGCAGGTCGATTTTCGTGCCAGCGCCGTAACCTCGCTCGTTCCCGTCCAAGACCACGAGAATCCCCCACGTAGTTGTCCATCTTCTTCTCGCCGAGAGCGTCAGGATCAACGAGGGTAAATGTGAAGTACGCTGGCGCAACGTCACCGTCGGAAAGAGAGTCGTAATCTTGAGCAATAATGGCGTCAGTAGCAATTGGTGACAATGTCGTCACTGACGCTCGGGACAGAACCTTGATTCGCCGCTGGACTGCTGCGCACCGATCGATGAGATGTGTGGTGTACTCCTCTTGGAGACTGCTGCCGTCAACCTGGGCCGGAACAGTGGCAAATTCGATGACCTCGTTGCCACTGATTTCGCAATCGACGCCGGGAACTTCGGACAGGACCTGATAGAGTTCATAAGGCGTCGCATCGAGCCGATCGGTCACGAAGCCCAAATCGAAGGTCGAGAACCTCGAGTGGGCAGAGACAGTGGCGATGATGTTGATGAGAACGTCTCGACCAGCCTCGCTGATTTCAGTGTCACCACGAACATCAGAAACGCTGACCCGCCTTCCAACGTCGACCTGTGACAGTTCGGTTTCTACTGGTGCGGCCAGTAGGGAACGCACTGTCTCAAATTGACGTTCGTACTCGTCGTGTTGCTCCTCGATTGCGTCTTCAACCTCACTGGTGTCGTGAAGGAGTACAGCGTTATCTGCGAGCGAGGCAGCGACTGATTCCAATGAGAATGAATCGTTCGATAGTTCTCCAACCAATCGCTCCGTGATGGCCTTAAGACAGTCACCATCTTCGATACCTGAAAGCTGTGGGAGAACGTGTAGATAGCTCTCAGCGATGGCAGCTTCGGTCGGTACCTCTCTCTGTGCTTCAAGCACTGGTTCGATGCGCTCGAAGTTTGGTTCTACACTATCTGGGTAGATCGTCACGAAGCCGGCAGACCCGAGAAGCGGCCCGAGGATTGTTTCCTCCCAGTCACCCGCTAGCAGACTGTCGAACTCTCGGCGAGGTAGAACTTCATCTTCAATCCCGAGACTCGATCGTAGGACTCTCTCGGCTGTTCGAGAGCTTGCAACGATAATTGCCTGAATGAGCGGGCGTGGTTCGTCTACTGAAAGGACTAAGGCACCAGCCAGAGTCGGACGGTCTCCCTCAATAAGGTCCAGTTCGTCGAGTATCCAGTTGTGTATCTCTGTGATCTGCTTCGGTTCTCGTTCATCATTCGTCCGCAGCATTTCCGCGCGAATATGTGGCGACAGACGTTCTTCGAGACCGTCCTTGGTTACACTCGCCGATAGTGCCGCGTAGATACTCTCCGGTGAGACTCCCCAGAGTCGTTCCGGGGAGCGAGTTCGAAGAGATCGTGCCGTATCGATTACGTTATTTTCAGTCATCGTTCCTCGCTTCCAGATGGAGATCGTGCGAAAGCAGTTCGAGTAGCTTGTCCTTGTCGAACGAGTCAGGGTCATTCTGCTCGGAACAGCCGTACTGATAGAGACAGAACGGGCACCCGTCCTCACAGTTACACTCCGACTCCTCAGGAGAGAACGCATCGTGCATTATCTCGACCGCTCTCTCGAACTTCTGACCGTCATCCTGTGTGAGGAGTACGGTGATTCCACTTCCCCCCTCGTCCGAGTCGTACACTAAGGTGCCTTCCTCTTCGATCGATTCAGGAACTTGGCGAACGCTTACCCCGCCGATGTATTGGAGTGCCACTCGGAGTCCGTGAGCAAACCCGTGCTCAAGTTCCTCACTGTCGAACCGAACACGAGCGGCCTTGGTGTCGAACTTGGTGGCGGGACGCACTGCGATACTTTCGTCCACGGGATGTTCCACGTTGTTCGTACAGACTGCGGACTCCCCCACGTTGGCAATCATGCCGTTGCATCCTTCAATACCACAGATCTCGAATACGTTCGGTAAAGGATCTGAACCACCGTTCTTGTACGTCGCCCAGTATTTGCTCGTCGAGGCGGCGATCGTCACGTCACCGTACTCGAACTGACCGTGTACGTTCCCGCTTTCGTCGACGATGTCGTATGATATCGTAGGTTCGAACGAGTCACCTGCATCGGTTTCGACCGGCGCATAAGTGCTCTGGACTTCCTCGTCAGCTTGGTACACACTCGACGGCTCAAGCTCACGAGCGTTGGGCGTTATTCCCAACGGCAAATCATGCTGGAACGCAGTCACGCGTTCAGGCACTTTCGTCACTAGTCGCTTTAGCCGGGAACCGCACGACTCGCAGTGAGACGTATCAGTGTCGTACTCCGCAGCACATGTCGGGCAGATAGCCGCGTCCTGGAATTGTTCGCTGATACGAGCGGTTTCTAGTGGCTCCCACTCCGTGCGCGTCACGACGTACGTCTCTCCGCTGTGGAGGTACGCTGCCCCCGGGTGAAGCTCGGAGAGTGCGATACGACGGTCCCGAGAACCGTCACTGACGTTTTCGAACTCCTCGCCGACGAGTTGATAATCGACCGAATCACCCACAGACCGCAAACCGAACGCCGTCGGACTCTCGCGGTTGAGGTACTGGCCGAAGTCCATGTCCTCAAGTCTTCGCAGATAGTCGTCTAGCTGATCAGCGCGCCGACGAAGTTGCTGCTTCTGTTCGCGGAGTGTGCGTTTTTCTTCCCGGTCCCGAGTGCGTCGTTCTTTGCTCCGGACATCAGCGATCTCTTCGTCAAGTTCCTCCAAATCAGCGTCAATCGCGTCTCGTTGAGCATTGTAGAGGTCGATAATCGACGCTTCGATGCCACGATGGTCGTCAGTTCCCCGTAGTGCTCCTTCGACGGCGTCGTCGTACTTGTCTAAGATCGATTCAACTGAACCGCTACAGCTGTCCCTCTGACATTCACCTTTGTATCCGTCTTCGTGTTTACGGCCACAGCTCGAGCAAACACCGAAGGAAACCAGATCCTGCAGCCACTGTTCAATCTCGTCTTGATTCTCGTTGATGACCGAACGCAGCACTTCCAGTGGGGCGTCGTCGCTCTGATTCTGTACTTGGAAGTTCGACGACGACAGAACGCTAGTAAACCGCAGTAGATCGTTGGGCTTGGATTCGGACCGTGGAGACGGAGCGTCTTTACAGACAACAAATTCGTCGAGCCCACTCTGGTCTCGTCGCCAAGGGACCCACTGTGTCGTCGCTACCCAGTCGAGAATCCCCCACGTGAGGGACTGGTGGAGAACCTCACGGTTCACTTCATTGAGTGGGACTTGCTGTGGGTCAGACGCGATGAGTTCCTCGGGATGCTCGTGATAGTAGTAATCGATCGGGTTTCGCTGACTGACGGAGTGGACGAGTGAACTCCCAGACTCCCGCCCGGCACGTCCGATGCGTTGGAGGTAGGAGTTCGCATTCGGGGGCGTACCGTAGAGGAGCAACGTGTTGAGGTCACCGATGTCGACGCCGAGTTCCATCGCCGGTCCCGAGGACAGGAAGTGAGGGAATCGCCCCTGCCTGAACTGGTATTCCAACTCTCGCCGTTCGTCTCGGTCCGTCTCACCATAGTACGCCCTCGCGAGGAGCATCATAGGATCGGACGTGGTAATCTGCTGGGCCGTCAGAGAGAAGTGAGGATGCGAGAACGTCGAACGGTCCTCTGGCTTCGAATCGAATTTGACGATGTCGTCAGGAACGTCGGCCAGCGTTGACTCGAGGCTCGTGACGAAGTCCTCTTGACTTGGACTATAGTACGTTGGCGTCGCTTCATCGACGACTGCACATTCAATTGTGTCCTCCTCGACCATCACGTACCGGCTACCGTCTTCTTCGACCCGACGTACCAGACCCCGGTTGATCAGTGAATCGAGGTGGCTGTGACCGTCCTCGACTTCGTCGATGAGGTGAGGTTCGTACCGGTGGTTCTGTCCAATACACTCAGCGAGGAGTTCCAGTTCTCCCGGTTCGAGATCGGCGGTGTCGGCATTTAGACGGACGTCGACGATCCCCTCGTCAGTGAGTTGCTTACTCCGGTAGCGTTCGCTGTACTGTCCAGCGAAGGTTCTAGACAACAGTTCTTCCGTCAGATACTCGTCGACTGACTGGTCGTAGTTAGTGAGGAATTCGAACGCATTCGGTGGGTTGTTGGTTCCCCCTTCGAGGTCCTCCTCGTACTGCTTTGCCTCAGCTACGCCACAGTCGACGATGTCCGCGAGGGTCCCCCATCCGGAAGCGTCGGCCTCATTCCTAACGCTCCTGACGAATAACTGGTCGAAGAAGAACGCCTCTTCGGGTTCACGGAAGTTGCGCTCCAGTTCTTTCATGTCGGACTGGCTATCCGCGAACGAGAGCATCTTGGATTCGGTGAAGGATTCCGGGTTGTCTCGGTCAGCGAGCGACCGCAGCAGGTACCGTCCTGTCGTCACCGCTGCGTTAGCCGGGCCCCGCAGCATCGCGTCGTATCTGCCGCTCTTAGAGTAGGTTTCCCGTTGGTCCTGATGGTAACAGGGGAGACCACCGGGGAACTGGCTCGACTCCCGAATCCGACCGTCGTCATCGACCATCCGGAAGTTGCTGTATCCTTTTGCCCGCGTCACGATTTCTGGATCGTCACAACTGCAGTCCTGTCGACCACCAGGGAGGAACTCGTGCTCGCAGGACGTGCACTCGTCGACCATCTGGATGTCGAACAACGCGGTCCGGACGAACCGCCGATTTCCACAGGTGCAGGTGTTCGGGGATCGGCCAAAGTACACTTCGTCACAATCCGGGTCGCCGCAGGTCCATCCAAGCAAACGCTTCGGTGTGAGATTGCCATCACAGTCTTCGGCCGTGCACTCCTGTACGTCGGGGTCTTCGTATATCTCCCCACACTCAGTACAGTACTGGACGCTGTCGTCTGTCAGGGGTTCCAACGCCTCAGTGTCACAGGAATGGCAGGTCGGCTCCCGTGCCTCCTCGACTGTGACTTCCTCGCCACAGTCTGGGTTCGAGCAGATGTGGGTTTCCATCGAGTCGTCGAGTACCATCGAGGAACCACACGTCGAACAGTCCTGCTGGTGGTCGATCTTCTGGCGCTCACCACATTCGGAACATTCGTAGAACGGCCGCCAGTAGACGCGGACCATCTCGGGCGTTTCGCCGTCGGGCGTTTCGCACTGGCACTCGCGTCGCGAGAAGTAATCGAACCGTCCCTCTTCTGAGGTCACAGTATGTGGCTCGAGGCGTTCGCAGTTCGGACAGAACCACGACTCGAGTGACTCCTCACCGCACTGGTTACACAGTGAGAGTTTCGTCACGTAGTGGTGCCCGCATTCGGCACAAGCCGACTGCGGGGTATCGTAGACCGTCCCACAGTTGATACAGGAGTAGTAGCCGTCGAGGGGCCAACTGAACAGATGGGCACGGCGCTCCAGAATTCCGGACACGTCACCGATCGTCATGAAATTCGACACCACTGTGTCGGCCTGTTCCTCGGTTAGATCGGCTGATTCGACGAGTTGATCGCGTAGGCCGTCAGGTCGAAGCGGTTTCTCTCGAAGAGCTGAGTAGATGCCGCGAACGAACTCCAGCACTTCGCTGTCGCCTTCTACGAGGTGTTCGTAGAGGGCGCTCTCTACGTCCACCCCCTCGCTGGAATCGTGGATACCCGCTGCTTTTCGAACGAGTTTCGCAGTCTCAGTCTCTCCGGCACGCAACTCGTCGCTTGCCAGTTCGGTGGTAGTGAATTCGTCAGGGACATAGCTGGGGAAGGGAGCGTCGATTGTGCGTCCTTCTTCCTCAACCACCTCGATGTCGGGATCGACGAACGGGTTGATGCGCTGGAAGACGGAGAGCTTGTTCTCGACGGTGGCACTCGCACCAACGATGGTGAGATCGTCGTCACCCTCGCTGTCGTAGTCGTTGAGTTCCTGTCGCTCCCGGATGTACCGCCGCATCAGCGCCGAAGTGAACGAACCGAAAAGCTCCGAATACTCGTGAATCTCATCGAAGACGAAGTATTTCGGCTCGGCGACGAACCGTTGCTGCGCTTCGTCTGCATTAACGTTGAACAGCCGGTAGTTGATCGTATCCGGGTTCGTCAGCAGGATGTCAGCTGGACTCTCGACGATGGCATCCCTAGTGACTTTGATGAAGTCGAACGTGAGATCCTCATCGTGTTCTGCCATCGGTTCGACGACGAACGAGTCGTCCGAGCGACGCCGAACAGTCAACGAAGAGTCACACTCTCCACACGGACAGTCGAAATACTGGAACGTCGTCTGGAGGTACGCTAGTTCGTCGGGATCGCGGCGTTTCGTGTCCCCGTCGTAGATCCCCACAGTAATCTGGTCGTCCGCCAACCGGTCTCGATTGAGCGTGAACAGGTAGTCGATGAGGCGCTTCAGCTGGTCTTGTGCCAGAGCTTTCGTCGGGTACGTGAGAACGCATTTGACGCTGTCCGGCGGATGCGCGTCGTGCTGGCCTGCTTTCGCCTCACAGATGAACTGGAGAATCGGAATCAGCCAACCCTCTGTCTTCCCCCTCCCGGTCGCTGCGGTCAACAACGTATGGTGGTCTTCACGGACTGCCTCGATCGAGTCCTCCTGGAATTCGAAGAGATTCCGGAATCCAGCCTCACTAAAAGTTTCCGTGACGTCCGAATACAGGTTGTGGTTGTCCGCGAAGGTCTTCCACGGCGTGTCACTCATTCGGGGAAGGTCAAGCACCTGGAGGTAGGGCCCCTTCGTTCGGATGAATTCGGGAAGGTCATCCTCTAGGGACTCTCCAGCCCCCTCGTGGTAGCGGGAAACAAGACTCTTGACCGCCGGCGAGGGTTGCGAGCCGGCATAGTGTTCGGCGTACGATTCACGCATCGTGTCGGCGAGTTCTAGTGGGTCGAATTCCATCGGTGGGGATTTCTGTGGGATGTAGTTAGTCAGTCAACTGTTCGTTCGCGTCCCGGTTGTCGAGTGGATGAATCGACAAATCCTGTCCGTCCAAGTTGGCCTGGAGACGGTCGCGGTCGAAGGACCGCTGGTCGTTCCGGACATCGCACCCGTACTGGTACAGACAGGACGGACAGCCATTCTCACAGTCGCAATCGAACTGGTCATCCATAAGACCGACTGCTCGCGCGAAGGCGCGGAAGTTGCCGTCGGATTGCTCGAAGAGGAGTCGTGCGACATCTGATCCACCCTCTTGTGACTCGAAGATGTCGACGTGATCTTCCCCAACGTACTCGGAGAGCTCACGGATGTTGACGCCGCCGAGGTACTGGAGAGCGACCCGGAGACCGTGCGCGAGCGTGTGGGACAGTTCGCGGTCCTCCAGTTCGATGCGCACACCCTGCGTCTCGTATTGGTACCCGAGTCTGACGAATTCAGAGTCCGCTCCTCTCCCTCCGGGGAAATGATCGGGGTCTGCACTACACCGACGTGTCTCATCGTCGTCCGCGTAGATTACGCCGTGGCAGTTCTCCTCGCCGCAGACTTCGAAATGTGACTCTTGTGCGTCGACCTCGCCCGATTTGTACTTCGTGCGATATCCATCTGTGTACAAGAGGACTGAGTAATCACCGTATTCGAGCGTTCCAAGTACGTCTCCTTTGTCTGTTCGTAGCTCGTACGTCTGTCTGGTATCGAACGAGAGGATCGAGGTCTCGCGTTCGGCGTAGGTGTTCTGCACTGCCTGATTGGGTTCGTTGTGCAGGTAACGCGCCTCGTCGCCCTCAGAAGTCAGTTGGAGGTTGTCGTGATATGCGTCGACAGAATCGAGAACGGCGAGTTGGCGTCGTTTCAACGGTACATCGTTCTCACAGTCACAGTCGGTCGCATCAAGCTCGTGAGTCGAATGGCACGCCGGGCAGACAAGTTCATCCGCGAGGTGGTCGTCGATGTTCGCATCGGTGACGGATTCTCGTAGGTCAGAACCCGCCTTTTCGTCGAAACGAACCCGGGCGACAGTGTAGGTCTCACCGTTGTCGAGGTACGCCGCACCCGGGTGGAGCTCGGACAGCGCCATCCGCATCGCCCTACCACTTGATTGGTCACCGACGTTGCGTCGGTCGTACCCTTCATCGACCAGCGTTAGACCAGCCGTGGTTGCGACACTTCGCATCGAGAAATCGTACTTGCTCTCGCGGGACTCCCGGAGGAAATCGAAGTAACTCTCTTGGCCCAAGTCGGAAAGGTGCTCTTTGAGTACTTCTATGCGTTCCTGGAGCCCGCGGCGCTCACGCATAATGCGACCGCGCTCGTCCGCACTCGCACGTTGCTGGTCACGCCGTAGCTCGCGGTCTCGTTCGGAGAGCGACATGCGTTCGCTCTCCAACGACTCCTGATACTCCTGATAGTGCGTGATGTACCGGTCGTCGAAGTTCGAGATCGCGTCCTCGACGAGGTCTCCGAACTGCTCTCCGGCGTGTCGGATTCGGCCGTCGCAGTCCTCCCGCTCACAGGTAGTTCGGTCGTCGTCGGCCGCGTACCGGCGTTCGCAGTCCTCGCAATACTGGTACTCAAGCAGCGACTCGAGGTAGTCCCTGATCTCTGACTCGTGATCGGACACCACTTCGCTCAGTACCGCAAGTTGTGAATCGTCGCTCCCCAGCGATAGCGTATCGGCGGCGAGCGACATGACGTGAGTCAACTTGCTCGCGTCCTCTCGTTCACTCTCCTCGAGTGTACTGCGCTGGTGATAGGTATCGCCACCGTCGATCGAGCGCGAACGACCGTGGCGGCTGACGTCCCACGGAATCGAGAAGTTGGCCGCTACGAAGTCGAAGACAGCCCACGAAAGCGAAACCCGCAGTACCTCTTCGTTATGCTCGTTGAGAGGTACCGGCGTCGGTTCAGCCGAAATGAGGTCCTCCGGATGGTCGTAGTAGTAGTAATCGATCGGATTGCGCTGGCTCACGGAATGCACCAGCGACGAGTGAGAGCTGCGGCCGGCACGCCCCACACGCTGGAGATACGCGTTCATGTTTGGGGGCGTCCCGTACAGTAACAACGCGTCGAGTGAGCCGATGTCGACGCCGAGTTCCATCGTCGGCCCAGACGAGAGGTGGTGCGGATAGTTCTCTTCGCGGAAGAGGAACTCGAGTTCACGGCGCTTTCGCTTCTCTGTTGTTCCAAGATACTCCTCTGAAACCAAAATACGGGTCTGTGAGTATTCTACCCGGTGAGCACGCTGTGTGAAGCGCGGATGCGACACGGAAGCGAGTTCCGACAAGGTCGCGTTCGACTGAACTGCCGATTGACTGTCGAGGCCGAATTGGTGCTCGAGTGTCGTGTAGTACCGCTCTGTTTCGGGATCGAAAGCGATGCTGTCCCCACCACCAGCAACGGTGACTTCGAGCGCAGACGGGTCGAACAAGACGTACTCGTCGGAGTGGCCGTACGTGAGAATACCCCGTTCGACGAGATCGGCAACCACCTCGGTGGCTTCTCTACTCGGGCTGGGACTTTCGAAGTTCGCCACACGGTAATCGTTCCCCTCGTCAACGAGTTCGCGGACAATTGCCCGTTCGTCACCAGAAAGGGCATCCAGCCCGGGGGCGAACCGTACGTCGAGTAGACCGACTTCCGAGAGGGGGTCGTCACGTTCCCCGAGACGCTGACTGTAAGTGTGCGGTAGTGCACGCCGCGTGAGCCGGTCGTACAGTGCATCATCGTCGTCCCACCGCTTACGAGGTTGGTCCTTGAGACGCGATTTCAGATCGAATTCGACGTTCCTCGCCACTCGTGGCGGTTCCAGCGACTCGTTGAGGCTATCGATGGACTCGTCGGCGTACTCGACGAGTACCTCGCGGCCGGCGAACGGTTCGGCGATCACCGCCACGTTCGAGACGTTCCCCTCCAGGTGTGCCGCGATCGCCGCGTCCACGGCGTCGAACCGATCACCGAGCTCAGCGGCCCGCAGGTCCCCTGCGGAGAGTGCCATCCTTCCTCACCCGTAGAGAACCCTCATCTGGCCGATAGTGAAGGTTTCGGTGACATCGGTAACGTCGCCACGGGGGAGTACGCGGCACGGCCGCTGTATCGCTGCGAGGTGATTCGGGATGCGACTCCACCGCGTGCATCTCCCCGCCGGGCCGGTGATCGCCTCTCGAACGGCCGCGTGCGGCCCTTCCAGCCCCACCCTGCCCTCGACGTGATCTCCCACCGTTCGACTCCCACGGAGTTTAACACCGCCCAAAGCGACCCCCGGGTATGAGACTCGAAGGGACCGTGCTCGCGGGCCCCGGCTACGAGCCAGTGGAGGGCCGGGTGGTCGTCGAGGACGGGACGATCGAGGCCGTCGAGGAGGCCCCGACGGCCTCGACGGACATCGTGCTCCCGGCGTTCGTCAACGCCCACACACACGTCGGGGACTCGATCGCGAAGGAGGCCGGCGGCGGCCTCTCGCTGGACGAACTGGTGGCGCCGCCGGACGGACTGAAACACCGACTGCTCCGGGCGGCGAGCCGCGAGGAGACGGTCGCGGCCATCAGGCGGTCGCTCTCGTTCATGGAGGCGGGCGGTACGACCGCGTTCCTCGACTTCCGGGAGGGGGACGTCGAGGGGGTCGAGACGCTCCGGGAGGCCGCCGCGGGGCTGGAGATCGAGCCGGTGATCCTCGGCCGGGAGTCGACCGCCGCGATGGAGGCGGGCGACGGCTTCGGCGCCTCCGGGGCCCGCGACGGCGAGTTCGGTGCCCATCGCACCGCCACCCGCGAGGCCGGGAAGCTGTTCGGCATCCACGCCGGCGAGCGCGACCCGGCCGACATCAACCCCGCCATGGACCTCGACCCGGACTTCCTCGTCCACATGGTCCACCCCGAGGCGCTCCACCTCGACCGCCTCGAGGACGAGGCCGTCCCGGTGGTCGTCTGCCCCCGGTCGAATCTCGTCACGAAGGTCGGGGTCCCGCCGGTCCGGGAACTGCTCGACCGGACCACCGTGGCGCTCGGGACCGACAACGTGTTCCTCAACTCCCCGAGCATGTTCCGGGAGATGGAGTTCGCCGCGAAGCTCGCGGACGTCTCCGCCAGCGAGGTGCTCCGGATGGCGACCCGTGCCGGCGCGGAGCTCGCCGGCCTGAACTGCGGGACCGTCGAACCCGGCCGGGCGGCGC
>ENA-ORDC01000967-ORDC01000967.1-marine-metagenome-genome-assembly--contig:-NODE-967-length-23821-cov-10.065069_pt1 | contig 23821 bp, 35 predicted proteins | sample MGYA00237783_ERZ508515 | MGnify/ENA primary metagenome ERZ508515 (study PRJEB26186, sample SAMN06268792) | marine metagenome | isolation source: Eden Landing Ponds, San Francisco, CA, USA | place... | reverse complement strand
CTGAGGCGGTCGTTTTCGGGCATAGAGCACTCGTAAAACGAACCGCCTCACTCTTCATCCTTATCTGAACACCGCCGATTGTGAACCTCGCCGAGACTCACCCCGCCGTCTCGTCTGGTTCAAATCCGCTGAACCATCCGCTCCTCACGTTTGTTCGTCGCAGGATGGGTTGGGGCGGGATGGATAAATCATTGATCGTCCTCCTCTTGTCCGTCGAATCCGAGTCGATCGAGGTGCTGGCGACGCCGCTTTTCCATCTCCTCAATCTCGTCGGGTTTGTCGTAGTGCTGTTCGATCACGCGGACCGACGAGTTCACCCGCCGAGAGACGACGTCGGCGGGGACGCCACGGTTGCGCTGCCAGGTGATCGAGCCCGTTCGGACCTGGTGGGGGCTCCGTGAGGACGGGCACTTGCTGACGTTGTTGTAGGAGTCCTCGAGGAACTCGCAGGTCTGCCGCTCGCGGCCGTGGGGGCACTCCGTGTGCAGACACGGAACTGTGGCCTGGTACATCCAGGCGCGAACCGCGTTCGTCGACGGCCGCCCCACGGTGCTCGTGATGAGCGGCTTCCGACCGTGGTCGTCGAATTTCTCGTGACGGTTCGCTCGGATGTACTCGTCGAGGAGGTCACAGACCTCCTCGGGAAGGCCGACGACGCGCTCACCGTCCTCGCCGTTCTTGAGCGGTGTCCCCTCGTTCGGCCGGTGTCGAAACGCGACAAACTGCTCGTCACTGTTGTAGTCGCTGAGGTCGAGGCCGCGGATCGCGCCGAGGCGGGCGCCCGTGAACCAGGCGAGTTCCAGGAGAACGTGACCGCGCGTCGCCCGGGCGTCGGTGTCCTGCCGGTAGTACGCCAGCAGCGACTGAGCGCGGTCCGGGTCGAGCATCGTCTCGTCGACCTGGGCGTCTCGTGGCGGATCCGGCGGGTCGACCTTCTCCGGCAGCGACTCGTCGACGAGTTCGATCCGAGCACAGTACTCCAGGAACCGCCGCAGCGTGCCGAGTTCCTTCTTGAGCGTGTAGGGTTTGACGCCCTCACCCCGGCGGTAGGTCTCGTAGGACTCGATGTCCCAGCCGGTCAGCTCGCCGACGTCGTCGACGCCCTCGCTCTCGCACCACTCGACGAATAGTTTCGTCTGATAGTGATACGCCGAGACGCTGGACTCAGCTTTCGAGACGCGGAGCTTATCGAGCCAGCGATCGCGGGCCTCGCGCGGGGAGAGGTCCGGCACGCGATCGCCACCGTCGGCCGTGCCAGGGACCTGGATCTCGTAGCTTCGGTGATCGTCGGCTTCGCTCATGAACTCACCCCCCTGAGGTGCTTGGCGCGATAGCGCTGCGGGCGATCTTCACGAGTCGCAGCAGCCAGTCGGTCTTCGGAGGGCTCGTTGGACGGTTCGATCGACGTCTCGCAACCCGCCCATGCGTAGACGACTTTCCAGCCGGCGGACGGGGTCGTGGAGGTTTCAGTTGACATTGTGTCGTGGTCGGTGATCCCGAACACGACGACGAGAAAGGCGCAAGCGGTAAGTTCCCGGAGTGCGAATATCCGGGTAGACACCACGCTCGTCGTCGGTGTCGGTGTAGTCCTTCGACGTTGCTGGCGTCTCTTGGTCGGGGAGGCCAGCTCCGTCGCGCTGTTCCTGATTCTGTAGAGTCATCGATGAGTTTCCTTTTTTTCGAGCAGCGATCGGAGCGCTTCGTTGTAGTTTGCGTGACCCTCTCGGTCGCGGTAGTCCGCGAGTAGGTCGCGAACTTCCGGTTCGAGCGGGCCAACTGTGGTGCCTCCGACTGCCATAGGCGTCCTTTCGGCCTGGATGTAAATATATATGTGACCTGCCACAGAATATCTCACTGATGAGCGATCCACAGTCATCTCTGCTGACGAACACGCAGCGACAAGTGCTACTGGGAGAGAAGGAACCGTCCCGCCGGAGAGACTTCTCCTCCCGAATGCAGGATCGTGTGTACAACGGTCTCCGAATTGACGGACCTCTGCTACTCAGTGGGATTGGGAGAAATGATAGACGAGAGATATTCCGCCGCTGGGAACGAGAGCCCAGCGATGACGAGCTCCCTTCGGCGTACGAGGAAACTGACTTAGGAGCGAGTTGGTGGACGATTGAAGGGGATGACGCAAACCATACCGAATTAGAAGATATTGAACGCTGGCGCTTCGAATCGGGAATTAGAGATCTTCTCGCATTCCTGTACCTTGGTATCGAGGAGGGTAATCTCGGAGACTTCGAAGATCTTCTTAAAGACGCTCTTTCAAAAGCAGCCGATGAGAGTGGGCGGAAATTGACCGACTTCGACCTGACTGTCGAAATGCTGGGCCTGGGTTCCAGAACGCCAGAAGCGATTGCTGGGGAGGTCCGAAGCGGGGGAGTGGCCGATCTCACCCTCAGTGAAATAAAATTGGCTCTTGAGAAAGGGGCGCTCGACCCCGAGGAAGCTGAAGAAGCTCTTGAAGAGTGGCGAGAGTTGGGTGTGTCAGTCTCTGATCGACTTGGTGATTTCGGAGACGGCTGATTTCGGTTACTCTTCACTGTTGTCACCCGAGATCACACATCTGATAGAAGTATTACGATAGCGAGAACGAACACCGCCAGTGCACCACCGATCCAGACCCGGAGTTCTGGAGCGACTCTCGCGGCGGCACCGGCAACAGCGAAGACACCGACCCCGATGACTACTATTCTTCCAACATCGATGGCAGAGTCCATCATTCCTCTTCACAGACGACGTCGCGCAGCTCTTCGAGAAGCTCGGGGGCCTCCTCTTCGAGCAGTTCGACGTCCTCGGTGAGCTTCTCTCGGATCCGGGCCTTCACACGCGATCGGGCCTCGTACATTCGCTGGTCGCCGTGCTCACCGCGGAGATACTCTCGTTCCGTTTCTGTCGTCAGCGCGCGGCCGGTGGCCATGCGCGTGGTTCCTGTGGCCATGCACTTACTTGTTGTATTTCACCACCTGTAAAGGTTGTCCCATACAACAACTTGTTCTATGCAACAAGTATTAAGTAGAAGGAAGTTGTTGTATCTAACAAGCACGGAAGTTCGGCCTCGCAGAAGGCCGGCGCGTGTTGGAGCACGCCCGACCGTGCTGGAGCTACCAGCATGCCCCGAAACGCACCGGCCGAACTTCAGAGTTCGGCCACCGACGACAGTATCGACCTGAACGATCGCGACATCCGGGCCCTGACCGAATACCTAACCGTCCTGGAGGACATCGGCCGCGCTCGAGGCGCCGCGGACCTGTATCTCGTTGTGAGTCAGTCCGGCAGCGAGTACCTTGTCGACGCTCGCCTGGACGCCTGCGAGTGTGCCGACGCCGAGTACCGCGACCCCGAGGGCAGCTGTAAGCACGTCCGCCGGGTCGCCTTCGCGACGGGCGAGCGGGAGATCCCCGCCGGGATCGATCGCGACGAACTCGACACCCAGCTCGGCGAGCACGTCTCTGGTAGTCCTCGCGTGGCCGCCACGGACGGCGGCGTCACGATCGACGACTTCGACAGCGAGCCCGAAAACTGCCAGTGCGACGACCTCGGTGGGGACTTCCCCTGCTGGGAATGCTACCGGACCGGCCGGAAGGAATTTTCCGACGACGAGCGAGACGACGAGCGAGACCGGACTGCGGTCTCGGGAGGTGATGAACGTGAATAAAACCAACCGACTGCGTCGAGCCGACGAACCTGACCCCGTCACCGAACTCCGGAAGCGCTGGGATGAGTTCGAGGACCTTCTCGAATACGAGCGCCAGCGTGACGGTGACGCCCTCTGGGTCTACGAGGCGGTCCACGACCACGTCGTCGAAAAGTACGGAGGCGGGCTATGAGCGACGAGCCCGAGCCAGTCGCCGAGTTGCGCGACCTCCTGGACGCTCGGGAGACGCTCGAAGACCTCGCGCTGAAGTACCGCCGGCAGCAGAGACGTCGTGGTTCGGATAGCGAGACGGGAGGGACCCATGCCTGAGCGCGTGATCGAGCGCGCCGGCGAGGAGCCGACCGACTGGACGCTCGTCGTCACCGAGGCGGGGGAGATCATCGCCCGCCGGCAGATCCCCTTCGACGGCGTCCTCCGGTTCTCCACCGAATCGCGCCGGACCCGCCCGCGGAAGAACAGCGAGTTTGGCCTGGATCCACGAACGGTGATCGACCGCTACGCGCGCCGATCGGGAACCACCACGCCACGCCCGACGCTGATCGACGACGTCCAGCGCGCTCTCGGCGCAGTCGCCCGGGAAGAGACCGAGGAGGAGGCGATCGACAATGGTGCGTGAGCTGCCCGCGGAGGTCCTCACGTTCGGTGGCAACGCCGGGAAGAAGTACCACCGGCTGGTCCGCGTCGGGGGCGATCCCCGCCCGGCCTGTGGCTCTCACGGCGACAACCCACTGGAGAAAGAGCGCAAACTGATCGAGGTTTTTTACGAGCCATGCCGAAATTGCTTTCCGCGAGTTGCCCGCGAGGAGGGGTCGGCGTGACGTCCGCCCGTAGCGACGATCGCGACGACGCAACCGAGGGCGAGGTCTGGGCCCAGGTCGGTCGCGAGCTCATGCGAAAGGAACTCGCCGACCTCCGGATCCAACTCGAGGGCGCGTTTCGCGACGCCGAAGAGGAACTGTACGGCCCCTACGACGGCGCTGGCGAGTACAGTGGCGACATCACGCCCGAGCACGTCCAGGCGCTTCGGACGGCGTTGCATGACGCCCTCCACCGCGTCGAGGAGCAGGTCGCGCCGGTCGCTGGGTGTGAACCCTGGGGTGAGCCGCCACGAATCCCGAACGGCGCGCTCTGGGAGTGGACGAACCACCCGCGCGACGACGACGTCGATCCGCGCGAGTATCTGGACGGTGAGGCCGATGAGTAGCGATTCGACCATGACGCCCACGACTCGGACGTTGACGGTGATCGGCGTCGACGTCGGCGTGAAGCAACTCCTCGCTGCGGCGCCAGTGACGGCCGACCCGGACGTCGCGAAGGCGCTGGTCGTCGATGGGGGCGTCGCGCGGGCCCTCTTCGACGGCCTCGGCGATACCCTGGCCCGCCTCGACGAGCTGGGCGTGGACTCGACAGCGGTGACGAGTGAGGCGCTGGCGAACTACCGACAGTTGATCTATCAGCGGTTCGGCCTCGCGACGGCCGCGCTCCAGGAGCATCTCGAGCACCACGACGCCGACGCCGTCGCCCTCGAAGACCTCGAACAAGAGGACCGGACTCTGGAGGAGTGTGCCCGTGGGGAGACCAAAGCCGGCGGGTGGCTCTTACCGGCGTTTCTGGACCGCCTTGAGGACGCTCTCACCAGCGCTGGGTATCGCGTCGAACGGGTTGATCCGAAGTACACCACCCAGGAGTGTCACGTCTGCGGCGAGCTCGCCGAAGTGAGTGACGCGACGATCGCCTGCGAGACGCCCGACTGCCCGGTCGATGTCGTCTGCCGCGACCGGAGTGCGGCCGTCTCGATCGCGAAGCGCTGGGATCCGCGACCCGACGGCCGTCCCCGTAGCGCCGAGCTGGACGTCCAGCCGACCGACTGAAAACTACTCGCCGAAACACTATTTTGACCGCCTGCCGAACCCTGGCCAGAATGTCCGAGACTGCTGTCGTTCCGGAGGTCCTCGGCGAGGTCCCACCGACCGCGAGGCTCGTGCACCTGTGTCTGGCCGAGGCCGACGAGCCCCGCTCGGTCGAAGAGATCAGCGAGTGGACCGTAGCCCCGAAGCGATCAGTCCGGAAGGGGCTGGCCGACCTCGAGGACATCGACGCCGCCGAGCGCGTCACCGATCCGAGAACGCCGAACCGAGTCTACTGGCGGACGGACGTCCCGGCCGAGATCGTGGACTCGTCGCGATCGTAGTCACGCTGATCGATGTCCAGGGCCCCGGATTCGGCCGGCGTTTTACCCACCAGAAAGTACTTTCCAGTGGCGCTCACGACATCGAGTGTCGACCGCCCTGAGCGACGGTCGGCAGCTACCCGAAGCCCAACACACGCCGATCCACCTTCCCCCCCCATGCCTGTGTGTCGGCGTTTCACCGCTCTCCTTTCGATCCCCTTCGAGAATCGCCAGACAGCGCGACGAGTGCCACGGACCCACTTTGTGACAGTTATCCTCGGATCTGTCACCACCCGCCGGAAGACCGCAAGACGCCGGCGGTGTCAGAACCAGCCCGCGAGACGTCGATCGAGCAGTGCCGGGAGATTCGAGGGTGACTTTGGATTCTAAACCGGGTGTGATCGGGGGTCACGCCGACAGTCTCGTCGCCTCGTCAGCGGCAAATCAGAGCAGTTACAGCGAGTCGGTGGATATGGCGTCCACCGTCGTTGTCAGTTGATTAGCTTGGTAGCGTTGCTCGACCCTGGTGACGACGTACTCGCCGATTGCGCGGATGCTATCGATATCCAGCAGCAGGACATCGGCGGGGTTGGTCTGGTGGAGTGATGGGCCGGCCGCTTCGAGGGTGATCGATTCCTCGGGAACATTGGCCCGCTGGAGCGCTGACTGGGCGACCGAAGACGCCTCGTCAGTCGAGCGCGTGTTCGTCCGGATCCGGGACTCCTGGGGGCGGTAGTCCGTCTTGGCGGTCGCGTCCTCAGCGACCCCGATCACGGGATAGGGGCGATAGATTTTGTAGGCGACGTTCTCCAGCACGTTGTCGCCGTCAGTATCCTCGCCACCGATCTGGTGCTCTTGGCCAGCGGTGATCGAGCCTTCGCTGACTTGTTCCAAGATGATCGCGACCGTGTTGCTGGCGTTGACGCCGCCGCCGTCAACGTCGACGTCGAAGGTCGTGAACCCGGTCTGGGTGAGGTTGTCGGCGTCGACAGTCGCGGATCCGAGATCGCGTCCGCGAACGTTTGGAGCGACCGCACCATCCTCACTGGCGTTTTGAATACGACACCGGATGCTGTTCTCGCTGTTGATTGCCTCTGTGTACACGTCCACCCGGCTGATCTTCGGCGTCGTCAGTGTGACTGGGCTCGATTCGATCCGCGTCGTCAGCGACTGTCGATCCGGGGCGTTGGTCTGGGAGACTAACAATTGGTTGCCCGTGCCGCCGGTCACGTAGAAGGTCGTCCCGAAGTCGTCGTCGTTACTCCCCATCTCGACCGGGAGATGATAGTAACTGGCCCCGACTGGGAGATCGACCGAGAGATCGAGCGTGTCCTTCCAGATGAGCGACGTGTCGTCGCTGGCCATGATCGACCCCGACCGCTTGGCAAGGGTCCGCAACCCCTCCAGGAGGTTGTCGTAGTTCCAGCCGATCGTCTGCGGTGTATCGACCGCCGTGACGCCACCGTCGTCGACGTTCTCGACGCGACTCAGGATGTCGTTGACGATCCCGTTGCCGCCCGGCGCGGTGGCTACCTGTCGGTTTTTATACGATGTCACCAGCGTCTGCCGGGCGAGCCGCCCGAAGACAAAGTCTTCGACGTCGACCTCCAGCAGGTTTCCCTCGCCGGTCGTCGAGGCCGTGATACCGTTGACCAGTGCCGTCCAGCGGCGGGCGGCCTCGTCGTCCAGTGTGGTTGTACTGTCGTTGTGTTCGGTGAGGACGCGTACCTCGATTTTATGCCCGAGGTCGATCTCGGCGACGCGCTCGTTGTCGCCGGCGTCACCGTTGTATTTACCGCCCGATCCGAATGGCCCGTTATCGATCACCAGTCGCCCATCTCCGCGCCCTGCTTGATAGGAACTCGTGAAGTCGATCTCGCGGATATCCTCCTGGGGGACCTGGAGGTCCGGGCCGCCGGAGGTAAACGGCCAGTAGACGTCGAGCCGGGCATCCTCGACACGCGCCATTAGGCCACCTCCAAGTTCTCCGGATCCGGATTGGCATGCGTGGAATTCATAATCAGGCAGTCTGCTCCGTGGTCTCGTCTAGATCGGGCGCGTCGTACTCTCCCGTCATCGGATCGATCGCCACGCCGTCTTCCTCCTTCAGCTTCGGCGCGATCTTGAACAAGACGTGTTCTTTCGCCTGGCCGACGTGGGTGAACTCCCGAAGCTCTTCGGCGTGATCGTCGTAGCCGAGTTCGATCAGTGCGTTGTAGGCGTTCTGGACCGCGATCTTGGCCGTGTTGTCAGCCTGTTCGTCGTTCGCCGGGTCGAACTCGACGACTTCCTGGCGAGCAAACCGAGCCATTTCAGACGGCGAATCCTGCTGTCGCAGTTCTTCGGCCGTCTCCTCGTCGCCGCGCTCGAGGAGTCGCTCGTACGTTTTCCGGGCCTTTCTCTGGAACCGAGGCAGCGAGTGACTGGGCGGATCGGCGGGGTCGAAGTCAGTCATCGGATCACCCGCTCCATCTCGAAGTTCTCCAGGACGTAGAACCGCCGGGCTGCATCGCTTTCGAGATCTTCCAGCGCGTCAGCATCCTCCCCGGAGAGTTCCACACGGACCGGTGTGGGGCCGTTCTCAGCGTGGAAGTACGCGATAATCGGCAGGGATTCCGGCAGCTGTTTCGTCACGCTGAGCAGCATCGAGATGATGCGATCCGGGACGTAGTTTCGTGGCGTGCTGCCGATTTGGGCCTCGATGTACAGTTCCTCGTCCAGGTGGCTCGTCTGCACGGAGAGTGACGTTCGTCCACTAACCGCTCTGCCCGCCGCGTCGTCGAGGACGTCCTGGAGGTCGATGTCTGCAAGCGTGCTCATCGTCGCACCTCGATCCGTTCGGCGAGCGCCTCCGGCGTGTTCGTCCGGTGCTGACTCGCCACCTCTTTCGCCGCCTGGAGTGCTTCGATCTGGTCGCGGATCTCTGCGAGGCGAGACTCCGGAAGAGAGGTACTCAGTAGCTCGAGCTTCTTGTTGTGCGTCTCGATCTGCTCTTCGATTGTCTCGGGATCGCTGAGCGCCTCGGCGTCGAACGCACTCAGCGCTTCGGCGACGTCGACGTCGGTGTCGAGCGGGTCCGATTCATCGGCGTCGGTCTCGCCGGTCAGTTCAGCACGGCGCTGCTCGAGCGTCTCGATTCGCTCCTGGGAGAGCGAGCCGCCGAGCGCTTCGAGTTTTCGGTCGATCTGTTCTACCGTCAGGTCTTCTGTCGTACTCATGGAAACTGGTCTTCGGTGTGATATTTGCCGCCCGATTCGATCGTATCGCTCGCGTCTGGCGCGAGTCGTACTGAAAACCGCCAGCGGGCGGGAGGTCGTTCCCAGCCCGACGGTGGCCACAATGGAGCCTTGCCGACAAGGACGCGCAACGCCCTCGCTCCGGTGCGCGACGCCGAAGGTCATCGGGACCCCTTCCGGTTGCTGAGCATCGAGCCCTTGGCCGGCGAGGAGCCCGATCGCCGGCGAACCTCGGCCGGGCCGCTGCCGGTCGTGATGTCCGCCGCGAGTGCCAGTGCGTCGACAGTGTCGTCGTGGAAGCCCGACGGTGCCGAATAGCGGATCCGGCCGGACTGCGTGACGTCGTACTCGTAGACCTCGAGCTCGTTTATGAGCACTGGCGCGTCCGAGGACAGCGTGATCTCGCCGGCCTCCAACCGCGTCGCCAGGTTGTCGATGAGGATGTCCTTTTTGCTCGAGAAGTTCACAGCGTCGACGGACAGCCCGGCCTTCTCCAGGTCAGTCACGATCTTGTTGTCCCGCGTCGCGTCGACCGCGAGCTGGGACGGCTCGTACTCGTCAGCGAGGTTCTCGATCCGGTGCTGGATCCGCGTCCAGGTCGTCTCATTCAGCCGATCGAACGCGACCAGCCGCCCGCTCGCGTCGAGGACGGTGATCGCCGTGTAGTCCTCAAGGCGGGCGAAGTCGACGCCGATCGCGTAACTACCGCTGCTGTCCGACGGTGCGACCGGAAGGTCGTAGTCCTCGACCACCCGCTCCCGAACGGCCTCGAACACACCACCAGAGTCATCGACGAACTCGGCGAGGTACTCCTGTTCGTAGGCCCGTTCGGGCATGTCGTCGCTCGCGTCGTCGATCTCGCTGTCCGGAACGTGGGGATTCTGGTAGGTCGGCGCCTGCCAGCTCGCGACGTCCGAGTGGTCGTCGCTCTGGCCGCGCTGGAACCAGCGATAGAACCAGTTCCGCCCTCGCGGTGTCCCGATCGCGAGCATCTCGCCCAGCGTGTCCGACAGCGCCGGCCGGAGCTCCTCGGTCCACGCGCGCTCCGGTACTGAGCCCGCCTCGTCGATCACCAGGAAGTCCAGGCCGGGCCCCCGGAGGCTGTCCTCGCGTTCAGCCGATCGGAACGAGATCTCCGACCCAGTCACCAGCTCGATTGACCGGGGTTTCGTCCGCTTGGGCTCGCCAGCCACGATGTCTGGCGAGAGCAGCGGGATCATCTTGTCGAACCCGTAGGCGTTCGCCTGGTCGTAGGACGGGGCGACCCACCAGACGGTGACGCCAGGCTCCGCGAGCGCCCGCTCGAGGGCGGCGTGGGCCGCCATCTCCGACTTCCCCCACCGACGTCCGCACGCGACGACGCGGAACCGGGCGGGGTGATCCATGATCGCGCGCTGGCCAGGGTGGGGACGCCACACCGTCTCGAGGATTCGCTGCTGTTCGTCGACGTCGGCCGCGTCGCCGGCGTCGTCGCCGTCAGTCGTTGGGCTCACGACGTCTCGCCCCCGTCACCACTGCTGTCAACAGGGACCTCCGTCGGAGCCGATTTGAAGCCGAGGTCCTCGTAGTCAACCTGTTCGTCCTGGCCGTCGTCGGCCTCGGTCGTCGGGAGTTCGACGTCGTCGCCCTTCCGCACGATCGTGTAGGACACCTCGGCAGTTCGCGAGCGGACATCCACTTCGGAGCGGTCCGGTTCTCGGTGCTGCTCGCCGATGTCCGCCAGCCAGTCGTTCCAGTCCATGACGACGTCCCAGGCCGCTTTCTTTGCCTTCCAGTCACTCTCTGCGAGGAGCTCGCCGATCACCGCCTCGTAGAGCGCTCGGGTCGTGAGCTTCGCGTCGCGACCGAGCAGTTCGTCGACGGACTCGCGAAGCCGGTCCATGTCGCGCGACACCGTCGATCGGTGGACGTCGTACCGCTCGGCCAGCTCCGTCTGGTTGATCGCGAACGGCGAGCCGGCGTCGATGATCGCGCGCAACACGTCGGCCCGCCGTTCGTGGGTTGTGAACTCTGCCGGCGGCTTCTCGTCCGGCGGCTCGAGTTCGCTGTAATCTGGGAGGTTGTCGGTCATATGTTGCGGTCTCGTGCGGGGCTGCCTACTCCCTCTTTCAGCCTACACAAAGGTGCAAGCGCTGATCCTCCCCAGATTCTGGGGACCCTACTTCGCGAGCTCCCACCGCTTCTGGCAGGGCGCGGTCGGGTCGTCGATCCGCTCGATCACCAGATCGTGCTCCCGGAGATAGGCGATCGTCATCTCGACGGCGCTGCGTGAGAACCCGAGATCGGTGGTGAGTCTGTTGTAGGTCAAGGGGCCGGCGTCGTCGAGAGCGAGGTAGACGGCCGTCGCTGTCGGCGGGCCGTCGCGGACAGCGCCGGGGACGATGCGTTCGTCCGTCATTGGTCTCACCCTGGTGGGGGGTCTCCTTCATTCGCAATCGATCGCGGCTGGTCAACTGCACCAGCACTGCCGCGACTGGCTGAACTCACCTCAGTTGGAGCGAGGTTCGTAAACCCCCACGTATAGAGAGTACTACGCGCCAGTTGACGAACTTCGGCAGTGTCGAGTTCGGACAGGTCGACCGGCTCGAGCTCGACGTCACCGTGCTCGTTCACCCGATGGACGCCGGCGTCACTCCATCGAAGACGCCGTCCGTCCTCGGCGTCCTGCTCGCGATCAAGGACACCTCGGTCGCGAAGCGTCTCCAGGTGCTCAAACACCTGCTGGCGGGAGAGATTGACGTCGGAGTGGGCGACGATCTGGGCCGTCGTCGCACTTTCGAGATCTTCCAGTGCTCGGAGGACGGCCTTCATCCCGTCACTCCAGGTCGTGAGCACGCGCCCTTCGCCTGCGATCGGGGCCCACTCGGGGAGCGTGTCGGTGTGGACGTAGACGACGGCACCGTTGCCGTCACGGCCGAACCGCATCGCGGCTTGGAGGGTTTCGTGTTCTCGCATGTGGGTCAGAACAGCGTCACCGAACGCGCCGTAGGAGAGATCGGCTCCTCTCTCGGCGTTGCGATCGACGGACTGCCCAGCGAAGGCTCCCCACTTCTTGATGAAGTGATCGCCGAAGTGGTTCGAGCCGATCACGGTGCCGAGGCGCTTCTTCTTGAACTCGTTGCTGCCGAGGATGTTGCCGTAGTGTTTGGTGTCGTCGACGAGCTCAAGAGCACCCTCGGCATCGTACTCGTGTTCGGCCGTCGACGTCGTTATCAGGCTGGGACGCTCCCCGTGGGTCTCTCGGATCTGCTCCAGGAGGGCGGCGTCCCGGTCGACGTTGATGTGGTCGGCGCTGTTGTACGGCTTGACGTACTCGGAGGTCCGGACGAGGTTGAGGTTCAGCGCGTCCTGGATGTACTCGGCGCGCTCCTCGTCCTGGAGGACTTGACGGTGGTTCAGCCGCTCACCGAGTGCGAGCTCCCAGAGGCGTTTCGTGGGCGTACCATCAAGGGCGACCACGCCCGAGGCGTACTGGAGATCGGGCGGGCGTAGGATCGAGATCTCGTCGGTTTTCCGGTTGCGAACCCCTGTCCCGACGTCCTCGATCCCAGTCTGCTCGAAGCCGTTGCCGAGGTCTTCGCTGGCGAGGATCGTGAAGACGGCCAGCGGCGCCGCAGCGTGGGCGACGCCGTCATCGAAGACGCTGATCTCGTCGGGTTCGACACCGTGCTCGTCGAACCACAGCAATGCGTCCGCCCGTCGCTGCTGATCGTCGCGATGTTCGAGGAGATCGGTGTAGTCCTCGAATGGGACGCCGTCGGTGGTCTCCAGCCAGTAGGAGACGGCGCCCTGGAGCCCGCGCCCGAGTTCGGTCTGGTAGGCGTCGGGGAACTCGTCGAAAACAACCGTCCGACCGCTTGTCACCTTCGACTTGTAGGCGTGCGAGTAGTGGCCGATGAGGACGTCATAGTCGTCGGGATCGAAATCCCACTTCGAGGCGTACGGACAGCGTTGCCCCTCGTGCTCTTGGCAGGGCAGCGGCCGGCCGAGGACATCTTCGGCGAACTTGTGGATCTGCTGGGGCGTTGCACCCCGGTTGTACCAGTCACGGACGCGATCGGCCCACTCCTGACCGTGCTCGCCGTTGGCCGTGTCGCAGTCCCGCGTGAAGGCTGGGAGGGTGTAGTACTCGAGGTCGTGCTCGCGACACCACTCTTTGAACTGATCGTACTGCTCTTTCCGACCGCGGCCCGTGAGGATGGACACCGGCGAGCCGGTGATCGACGCGGCTGCCGTCGAGCCGTAGGACTTGCCCATCGTCGGCAGCGCCTCGACGAGGGCGCGGTCGCCCTTCTGGTAGGCGTCGGCGATCGTGTCAACAGTCCGCTCGCGAGCGTCGTCAATCGTCAACTGCTGGGAGTCGCTCTCGGAAGCGTGTCGCCAGTCCCAACCGCTCGTCGATTCCTGGAGCGAGTCGCTTTCTGGGAGGACTGCCACGTCTTCGCGAGTGTCTGTATCGCGTTCCAGTTCGGGGATGTGCGCTCCACGATCGCGAAGCGCTTCGACAGCCGTCCAGAAGTCCTCGCCGCTGGGATACTCCGTTTCGGAAGTGATGATCCGCTCCTCGAGGGCGACGACCTGGAGCGCGTCGAGCCCGACCATGCCCTTGCGGTAGACCCACCCATCACCGACCTGGGCGAGGCGCGTGCCACTTTCACTGTGGGCCCAGGAGGGGTCCATCGACTTCGATCCGTCGCCCCGGTCCTGAGTCACCGTCGACCGAAGCCGGACGTCTCGGGGCTCCGTGTGCTGTATCGCGTCCAGGACGTCCTGGATGTCGGTAGTCGTCTCGACGTCGACGATCTCCTCGCGAGACTTCTCGGGTTCGCGGATCAGCTCGTCGGGCGTGCCTTCGGCGACCGTCGCGAACTCCTCGGCGAGGTCTTCGAGAAACACCTGGGAGTCGGTCGTCTCGGTCGGCGTGGCGGCGATATGGTCGCCGGTCATCGCCGAGTATCGGCCGGCGTCGTAGACCTCGATCTCGGCGTCCTCGAAACCGTCAGCCTCGGGCAGCGGCGCCTCGACGGCCTTCACGCCGTCGGGCAGCTCACCCCGACAGAAGATGTGAACGCCAGTGCCGCTCGTCGAGACGTCTGCGTACGAGCCGGCGCGCTGGATGTGATCGCGAACGGCGGGGTGGATCCGTCCAGTTTCGGGATCACGAGCGTCGTCGTAGTCGATCAGGACGTGCTCGTCGTCGACGTCGGCGTTTTTGTTCGGGATGTTGAACGCGAGCCCGTACCCCGACAGCGATTCGACCCACTCGCGGGCAGTCTCGAAGTCAGTCCAGACGTCGGGATCCTGGGCCGAGACGAACTTGTCGGGCCAGTCCGTGTTCTCGTAGGGAGCGCGGGGGACCTTGCGACCGTCGTCAGTAGGTTTCCAGGCGAGCCACTGGACGACGTCGAGGAGATCGTCCGGGTACGTGTCCGACTTGACGGCCGGGCACGGATCCAGCGCGGCCGTCATGGGTAACAGCACCCCCCGTCGTCGCGAGCCGGGCAGGGGTGGTCGCGCTCTTGAATGAACTCACCGCAGTAGTCGCAAACCGGCGGTCGAACTTCGACCGTCCGGCTCATCGTCCACACCTCTTGCTCGCGTGACAAGTGGGCCGCTGTTTGATCAGGCTATTCGATCGAAAACCCGTATAAGAGAGTGGGTTGGGGCGGATTTGAACCGCCGACTTCCTCCGTGTGAAGGAGGTATCATAACCGACCTAGATCACCAACCCGCGCACTACTGGCTACCGGAGTCCCCGACTTAACAGTTGCTTTCCCGCTTGATCACTCGGCCGCGCGGGACTCCCGATACTGCTCAATCTTCCCTCGCGCCTCGCCGATGGCCTCTTTGGCCTCGCCTTCCGCTTTCTCCTGGACCCCTTTCAGATCATCCTTGATCTCGTCCAGCCGCGATGGCTCGGGTTCGTCCTCACCGCCAGTCATGCCCTGGAAGCGCTCTCTGATCGGCTCCAGCTCCTCGGTGACGCCGCGCTTTGCCGTCTCACCCGCTCGCTTGAGGTAGTACCGCGTATCCTCGAAGTGCTTGTTCATATCTGACCTTACGTCGAGAACACATATATCTTTTCTGGCGGGTGTGGCACAAGAACCAAGCCACGATGGGCGGTAGGTGTAGGCATGTTTGAGCGGCTCTCGCTCCCGACGCCGTTCCAGGTCGGGCCCGTCAACGCGTATCTGGCCGGTCGCACGCTCGTCGATCCGGGTCCCGACAGCGAGGAAGCCTGGGCGGAACTGCTGGACGCGCTCGAAGCCCGTGATCTGGCACCGAGTGATATCGAGCAGGTGCTGATCACGCATCCGCATCCGGATCACTTCGGCGCGGCTCACCGCCTTCGCGAGACCGGCGCACGCGTGGTCGCCAGTGATCGAGCGACGCCCATCCTCGAAGACTTCTCGGGCCGACTCGAATACGAGCAGTCGTTCTTTCTGGACTTTTTCGAACGGTGTGGCATGGACCACACGACTGCCAAGACGGTGACGAACCTTCCGGAAGCGTTCGTCGAGTACGCCCCGAGTGTCACCGTCGACCAGCAGGTCGGGGAAAACGACACGCTCGTCGTCGCGGACACGGCAGTCACTGTCGATACCGTCGCGGGCCACGCAGAAGGTGAGGTCATCTTCGAGTACGAGTCCGATAGCGACCGGATGGCCATCGTCGGCGACAACGTCCTCGCCGAGATTACGCCGAATCCGTTCTTGCTACCACCCAGAGAGCCCGGCGGCCCTCGCCCGCACGTCCTCCCAGCGTACAATCGCTCGCTCGACTCTCTCCGGGGCGAGAGCTACGACCGGTTCCTGCCGGGCCACCGTGGGCGTATCGACGACCCAACGGGCCGGATCGAAGCCATCCGCCAGGCCCACGAACAGCGTACCGACCGCGTTGCCGGGTTGCTCGACAATCCGATGACGCCTGTCGAAGTCATGCACGAACTGTTCGGAGACCTTCCCGCGACGGAGTCGTTTTCCGGGATGAGCGAGGCCGTCGGCCATCTGGACGTTCTGCGGGCCCGCGATCGCGTTCGAACCCGCGACCGGGGCGGCCTCATCGTCTACGAGCGGCGCTAGTACGTCGGGTGCTCTTCGCGGTTCCCCTCTCGTTTGTTGACGACTCGCGCCAGCGTGAAGAGAAGGTCCGAGAGCCGATTGAGGTAGACGATTGCGTGTTCGTTGATTTCCGGCTGTGAGCTAGCCAGATCGACAGCACGCCGCTCGGCACGTCGGCAGACTGCCCGGGCATGGTGCAGCTTCGCTCCCGGTTCAGAGCCGCTCGGCAGGATGAACTGGCTGAGTGGTTCCAGTTCCTCGGTGAACTCGTCGATCCACGCTTCGGCCTGCTGGACGTGTTCCTCGGTCACGACTGGGTCGTCCGCGTCGGGTTCGGGCGTCGCGAAGTCCGCCTGAACGACGTGGAGGTGGTTCTGGACCGACCGGAGACAGTCGTCGATGTCGTCGTAGTCAGTCGGTCTGACGACCCCAACAAGTGCGTTGACTTCGTCGACGGTCCCGTAGGCTTCGATGCGCGGACTCGCTTTCGACACCTGGGACATGTCACGCAAGTCCGTCAGTCCGTCGTCACCACGTCCAGTATAGATCTTCATACGTCGCCCTTCGGCGGCGGTCGTATAAAAGACTGCTACGCGAGATACAGCTTCAAGTGTCAGGGACTGCTGAGGTGATATATGGCAATGACCCGCGAGCAGTACTGCCCGAACTGTGAGAGCGAGCAGACGTTCACACGGGCGGCGACGACACATCTCAACGTCGGGCGAAAGATCAAATGGCGCTGTGACGCGTGCGGCCGTCAGACCGTCCAGATCGGGACCGAGATAGATACAGCGACAGTGTGATCAGGAGTGTGGCCTCGCTTCGTGGTGCTCCTCGTCGTGATCTTCTTCGGCGAGTGACTTCGGGACGAGCCAGCGCGTGACGACGGTCAGCGCGAGGAGGATCAACACTGTCGATACCGTGATGATAATTGCGACTTCCATATGTAGGACTCCGTCCATCGAGCACTAAATAGATGCTGTTAGGAGACGACTACTGTCCTGAGAGCTGATCACGGAATGCCCCCAGCTGGGGAAATCGAAGTGTTTCACCAGCGGTTTCGTCTCGAACAATCGGTTCGAGGACGTCGGTGTCGACGACGAGCGGTGACTGAAACGCTCGGGCGTGCAACTGATTGATCACGACACCTGACGTGAAGCGATTGAACGCTGGGAGGACCACGACTGTCGCCTCGTCCGGCCCGCCCGGGCCCTGGAGAAAGCAGGGATAGCGTTGCCCTTCGATCTCGATTGCCGGGTGATCGTGACCGAGGACGTACCTGCTGGCCCCGACAGGTGGCTCCTCGTGGCCGTGCACGGCGACTGTCTCCGCGTCGAGGTGATGGTGGTCGGTCACAGACCCATCCCATACTCGATCGAGCATCGTGTCGTGGTTCCCCTTGAGGACCACCAGCGCTGCGCCGGCGGCAGTGACGCATTCGTGAATCTCTTCCATCCGTCGCTGGACTCCCCGCGGGACCGTCTCGAACGCGTGGAGGATGTCCCCCGCGAGCACGACCGTCTCCGGATCCACTGCGTCACACAGCGATTCGAGCCGGTCTCGGGCGTCACCCCCGTCCCCGATGGGCGCTTCGACGGCGGACGTTTCGGCGCGTCCGAGGTGGAGATCCGCACAGACCAGTGTATCACCGATCAGCAGCGCTCGATCGAGAAACCGCAGCGTCATCGAATCTGGATCGGAGCCCCAGCAATAAAAGCCCAGCCGCCGACGACGTGGCTTTATTGCCCCGTAGACCGACCCGTCCTGTATGGTCGATGTCCTCGCGAACAAGCGCGCGGCGACGCGGTTTCGTATCCTCGTCGAGATTGCGGACCGCCAGCCGGCGGTCAGCCAGGGGGAGATCGCCGACGCGGTGGGTGTAACTAGCCAGGCCGTCAGCGAGTATATTCGTGAACTCGTCGAGGATGATTACGTTCAGAAAGAAGGGCGCTCGCGCTACCGCGTCACCAAAGAAGGCGTCGACTGGCTGTTTCAGGCCGCCAGCGATGTCCGTCGCTACACCGATCACGTTACCGAAGACGTGCTAGGCGGGGTTCAGGAAGACGCGGCAATCGCGGACGACCCTCTCGAATCCGGCGCGACGGTCACGCTGTCGATGAGTGACGGTCTCCTCCACGCACGCCCCGGTGATCACGGTGGTGCGACCGGCCGAGCGACTGGCGACGCTGACGCTGGCGACGTCGTCGGCGTCACGGGGTTCGAAGGAGTGATCGAGTTCGAACCCGGGCAGGTCCACGTCCGGTCAGTCCCTCCGGTGCGCTCGGGAACACTGTCAGACGTTTCAGCGGTCGAAGACGCACTCGACGGGACCGATCTCGCTCTCGCGGCTGGCGTCGAGGCTGTCGCGGCACTCCGTGCAGCCGACCACGAACCGGCGACGTACTTCGCAGCTGGCGAAGTCGCTTCGGAGGCTGCCGGTCGTGGATTGGACGTTCTGGTCGTCGCGACGACTGACGCGGTCGGGCGCGTGACTGACGCGCTCCGGGACGCCGACGTCTCCTACGAGGTCGAGTAGAGAACGAATGTGATCGTCGGAGAACGCTCAGGCGCGACGCTGATCGAGTTCTTCGCGTACTTTCCGTCCGGCGGGGATGACGATCCAGAACGTGAGCGCTCCGAGGATTGCGAACCAGAACAGGCCGTCGCCGATCGTCAGCGCGATCTGTGCGTAGAGGTCGGGATCCTCGGGCCACTCTCCGAGCAACTGCGCCCCCTCGAAACTCGGCGTCAGATACCAACCGGCGACGATCATCCACCCGAGGCCGGCGGTCATCAGGATGCCGAGTCCTTTCACGAATTCGTCTGCCATTGTCGTCCTCTATGGATGGATCGCTTTTAGGTTTTCCTTTATTCGTCCCGGCTCGTCGACTCGTCGCTGCCGGAGTCGTCGTCGATGTCGGGACGCTCCTCGCCGGCGGATTCTGATTCACTGTTCGATCCGTCGACCATCTCCTGGGTCTTGAATCGCGTCCCGAGGATGTACGAGCCCGCCCCGACGAGGATCAGCCCGACACCGAACAGTCCGAACAACACGTTCAGGGCGCTAACCGACGGCGTCACGCCGACCGATTCAAACACCCAGCGAAGGCTGGTTCGCAACAGGTGGTCCGTGCGAGTGGCGGCGTCGAAACAGACGAACCCGAGCACGACCAGTACAGTCGCTATCAGTGTCGAGAAAACGGTGATTCCCTTGTACATCCGCATCGGGACGACGATGGTACCATCCTCGCGTCGCCCGGTCGGCTCGGAGTCTGATTCAGGCATCGAGGGGTTACTTCGGCGGCCTGAGTCGGTAGTACCGCCGGTTGAGGTTGAACATGTACCCCTCGCGCATCGATTTCAGCAACGCGTAGGTGATGAACCCGAAGACGAACGGCAGTATGAACGTCAGGTCTGCCGTGAGGTGTGCGGCGATCGGCAGCAGGTTTTTCACCGATAGCGCGGCGATCGTGGCCGCGAAGACGACTCCTGCGACGCCGACGGCTCCCCAGAACGGCTGCTCGACTGGTCGCCTCGCGCTCCCCTTGTTCAGGAAGGGCACGATCGCTATCACACCGACGACGACGAGGTTCGCGACGACACCGTAGGTGCGGTCGGCCATGATCTGTTCGCCACCGAGCAGCGCCAGGTCGGGGTTGAGGAATCCGAGCTTGAGCAGGCCGAACGACCAGTAAAGATACCAGTCCGGCAGGATCACCGCAGGCGTTTTGCTCGGATTCGCTGGTGGTCCGATGTGGGGCGGCAATGTCGCCGCAAGCATGATGATCAGCCCGATGAAGAAACTCGTAATCGCGAGATTCCGGATCATCTCGTGGGGCCAGGCCGGGAACCCGAGAACGTCACGTTCGACGTAGCTCGATTGTTGGCGCAGGTCCTGGTCCTCACGGCGTGACCGCTCGAAGTACTCGTAGGTCAGCCGTGGGAGCCCTTCCTTGCGTGCTTTGCGCTCGCTCCAGGTCGGTGTCTCGTCGTCCGGCGGAACGATTCCCGTCCCGCCGCCGTCGGTCCGTTCCTCCGCGTCCGTAGTGTCGGTGTCTTCGCTCATTGTCGATCAGTGCGGTTCCGCGATGCCTTGCATCCAGACGATACCGATGTGGATGGCGATCAGCGCCGTCACGATGAACGGCAGGAAGAACACGTGCAAGATATACATCCGTTGCAACGTGGCCGGGTTGGGCGTGAACCCGCCGAACATCAACTGGGCGACCCACTCGCCGATGAGGGGGATCGAGAGGCTCATCTCGACGCCGATCTGGCCGGCCCAGAACGCCAGCTGGTCCCACGGGAGCAGGTACCCCGTGTACCCGAAGACCATCGTCAGGCTGATGAGGACGATCCCGATCAGCCAGTTGAGTTCACGCGGCTCCTTGTACGCGCCCGTGAAGTACACACGGAGCATGTGCAGGAACACGGCAGCCACCATGACCTGCGCCGCCCAGCGGTGGAGGCTCCGGAGGAAGAACCCGAAGTTCAGATCCACCATAATGAACTCGATCTGCTGGTAGGCCATCGACGACGTTTCGCTCGCGCCTGCACCGGGCGTGTAGTAGAATCCGAGTAAGGCACCGGATATCGCCGCGACGATGTACGCCAGCGTCGAGAACGAACCCAGCGCGTACAGGGGGTACCAGTACCAGAACTTGTTGTCCAGGCCGTACTGTTCGGTGTGGCTCTTTGGCATCTGGAGGTTGACTTTGTAGTACAGATCCTCCAGCAACTCGAGGTAATCGACGATTCGAAGTCGCTTGTCGAGCCACATCAGCGCCATCAGATAGACACCCTCGATCCGCGAGAGATCTCGGGACTCCATCCAGGCTTTGTGGTCGTGGTCGTCTTTTCGTTCGAGACTCATTGTATTCACTCGTCCGGCCGCGGAAGCGCGGTGTAGGTCTTTTCGACAGGATTGAACGGGTTATAGATCGACTGGTGGCACTGGCAGTAGACCCGGTCCGAACCGCCGAACTTCGCACTGCCCTCGTAGGCTTTGAACCCCGGGACACAGCAGAAGTGCGTGCACTTGTTCAGCCAGGCCATCACGTTGTTCGAGGTCGCTTCACTGAGGAAGCTCTGAACAGTCCCTGACAGCGAACTGTACTTCCCTTCGCCGTTGGCCATCTTGCTAATTTCGGGACTTCGCATGACCTGTACCGGGATGGTTTCGACGTCACCCTCCGAGCGCCAGTTGGCCACGGCAGGCTTTCCGAGGCCGGACCGGCCGATGCCGTTCCCCCACTCCTCGTAGTCATCGAACATATCCAGCGTCAGGACACTGCCATCTTCGACGTCGTCCTGCCAGTCGTAGGTGCCACTGCTCGACCGAAACGCGTTGTCCTGATCTGCATCAGGGGCGATCCCTTCGTAGGTCTGGACGCCGCAGTACTGATACCATGTAGAACTGTACGTAATTCCACCTATGCCCTTCTCCGCGACCTGTATCTCTCGGCCCTGGCGTTCGACAGTTTCCACCTCGGGCCAGACGCCGTGAATTTCGTTGCCGTTTTTGATCTCGATAGGGATCATCGGCATCCCGCGCGGTGCGGGGCCGTCGATGTTCTCGATGGCGATGAACGGTGTGATTCCGCCACCGGCTCCGGCGGCCGAGGTCGCCATCTCGACTGTCGCAGCGGTTCCGGTCGCGACAGAACCGAGCGCAGCGCTCCCGACGACGCCTTTCACGAAGCGTCGGCGTCCTGATTCGCTTGGGTATTTGTCTTCGTCTAGTGGCATTGTTATCGCTTGTAGTAGGGGTAGAGTGCGCGTTTGAAACTGTCCATCGCTCCGTCAGTCAGTGTCGTTCCGTCGACATCCTCCTCACGGACGTAGAGGTCTTCCCACTTGCGACGGCGTTTCTTGACGATCATCACGTCCGGGAGGAATTCCTTGCGGTACAGCATGAGGATGAACGCCAGATCCATGAAGATAATCGCGAGGATACCGCCGAGGAACATGTTCCCTCGTGGGGAGAGGCCCCATCCGCTGACGAGCCCCCAGGTGAACAACCCGACGAAGACGATCTCGACGATAGTCAACAACACGATCGCAAGCGCTGCGGCGGCGCTCTCACGCGGTGGCTCGTAGCGGTGTATCGCTCCGTAGGTGCTTCCTGACGAGGACATCAGTTACTGCCTCCCTTGGTGTGTGACGATTCGCCGTACTTCAGGAAGAAGAACGTGAAGACGTACGAGACGCCGATCATCAACAGCGTGGCGAGTCCGACGAAGTGTGCCTGGAACGGCACCCCCATGTGCTCGGGGTTTGGCTCGCCGCCACCGCCGCCACCACCGACCGTCTGGGTTGGAACGTCGTCGCCGACGGCGATGGCTCCTTTCATGCCCTGAGTCTCGTGGGGGCCACAGTAGTAGGTGTAGATGCCGCCCGTCGTGGGTGTGACGCTGTGGGTCCCGCCCTGCTCGACGGGGGCGTTTTCTCCGCCGGAGGTGCCCGAAAGGCTCGCACCCTCCGGTTGGCTCTCGAACTTCACGTTGTGGCCCTGCGCGTTGAACTCCCAGATGATAGTCGTCTCGGCATCGACCCAGATGTACGTCGGGTCGTAGTAGAAGTTCTCGACGCCGATCGTCACCTCGTCCTGGCCGCGCAGGTCCTCGTAGATCCCCTCGTTGGCACTGCTCACGTACGACGGCCACTGCGGGCGGACATTGCCGCCGCCACCGCCGCCACCACCATCCTCAGCGGCCGCGGCCGTTCCGGTCGCTCCTGCCACTGTCGCTGTGCCAGCCGCCGCGCGCAAGAAGTTCCGGCGTGACGAATCGACGTTCCGTTCGCTCATGCCCGTCGCTTTGGAGTGGTGGGTAGTGAATATGTTGGTTCGAGCCGCGCTCGCCTGGCCGCCACCTGCTCTCATAGTGATTGCTGTAAGTCTGTTCTGGATCGACCGCGCGCCTTCGTGCGGTCGTACCGACAAATCGTTACAGCAATCACTATCACACGTCACGTTCGATGACGAATCGAGTGAATTCCGCGAGTCGGCTGGCCGGTTCCGGTTCGAGGTCGACCGCCTGGAGGCTCTCGCGGGCCTCACGGGCCAGTCGCTCGGCACGCTCACGCGCGAAGTCGATACTGCCCGCGTCCTGCAGGATGTCGATGGCTTCCATGATCTCTGCGTGGGTGTTGTCCTCGGCCCAGAGGATCTCTTCGAGGCGTTCGACTTCTTTCTCGGGAGCGTTCTCGGCGGCGTGGATGACCATCAGCGTCTTCTTGCCCTCACGGATGTCGTTGCCGAACTCCTTGCCGAAGTCGCCGGCCTGATCGAGGGTGTGCTCGATGTCGAGGATGTCGTCGCCGATCTGGAAGGCAACGCTCATTCGTTCGGCGTAGTCCGCGACCAGCCGCTCGGTTTCGGCGGATTGCCCGGTCAGAATCGCCGGCAGCCGAGCGACGATCCGGCCGATACACCCTGTCTTGCACGCACACATCTCGAAGTAGGTCTGCTCGGAGGCGCGGACCAACTCCTCGTTGTGCCAGCAGATGTCCATCCCCTGGCCGAGATGCGTGCGGTTGAGTTCGTGCATCAGCATCTCGTAGGCCTGCAATCGTGTGTCGGCGTCGAATTCGCCGGGGTTGTGCGTGATGACCTTCAGCGGCAGAAAGTACATCGCGTTACCGGCGTTCAACGCGATGTCGGTCCCGTATTCGAGATGGAGCGCTGGGC
>ENA-ORDC01000966-ORDC01000966.1-marine-metagenome-genome-assembly--contig:-NODE-966-length-23828-cov-18.478717_pt1 | contig 23828 bp, 32 predicted proteins | sample MGYA00237783_ERZ508515 | MGnify/ENA primary metagenome ERZ508515 (study PRJEB26186, sample SAMN06268792) | marine metagenome | isolation source: Eden Landing Ponds, San Francisco, CA, USA | place... | reverse complement strand
GAGGACGAAATACACGATTGCCCAGAGTGTGGTTCCGACAATCTCGTAAAGGACGCCGACCGTGGCGAACTCATCTGTGACGACTGTGGTCTGGTCGTCGAGGAAGGCAACATCGATCCCGGACCGGAGTGGCGCGCGTTCAACCATCAGGAACGCCAGCAGAAGTCCCGCGTGGGTGCACCCACCACGCAGACGATGCACGACAAGGGGCTGACCACGACGATCGACTGGAAGGACAAGGACGCCTACGGACGTTCGATCTCCTCGAAAAAGCGCAGTCAGATGCACCGTCTGCGCAAGTGGCAAGAGCGAATCCGGACCAAGGACGCGGGCGAGCGCAACCTCCAGTTCGCCCTCAGCGAAATCGATCGCATGGCCTCGGCGCTCGGGGTGCCACGCTCGGTCCGGGAGGTCGCGTCGGTGATCTATCGGCGGGCGCTCGACGACGACCTCATTCGCGGGCGTTCCATCGAGGGTGTGGCTACGGCCGCGCTCTACGCCGCCTGTCGAAAAGAGGGGATTCCGCGCAGTCTCGAAGAGATCTCGGACGTCTCCCGGGTCGAGCGCAAGGAGATCGGCCGTACGTACCGGTATATCTCTCAGGAACTCGGCCTGGAGATGGAGCCGGTCGATCCCAAAAAGTACGTCCCGCGGTTCTGTTCTGAACTCCAGCTCTCCGAGGAAGTCCAGACCAAGGCCAACGAGATCATCGAAGAGACCGCCGAGCAGGGCCTGCTCTCCGGGAAGTCGCCGACTGGCTATGCGGCTGCCGCGATCTACGCCGCTTCTCTCCTGTGTAACGAGAAGAAGACCCAGCGGGAAGTCGCCGACGTGGCGCAAGTGACGGAAGTGACGATCCGGAATCGGTATCAGGAGCAGATCGAGGCGATGGGCATCCACGGCTAGGAGATTTTGTTTTTCTTCTGTCTTCTGCCGGTGGTTCTGGAGTGGCTTCTGGAGTTTCGGGTGCGATCAAACCGCTGAGTGAGACTACTTCGAACAGCCAGAAAACCCCTGCTCCGCTCGCGCTCGCTCAGCGACATATCTTCGGTCGCTTCGCTCCACGGCTCACTACGTTCGCCCGTTCCGCATCGAGGGCTCCCTTCGGTCGCCCTCGCAACGCTCCCTCAGATCGTGGTCGTCTGAGACAAGCACGCAAACGCGAGCGGAGCAGCCCCTTTCAGTCCCTCCCGTGTCGACTGACTGATCGAGCTACGTGGGTGGGACTGAAAGGGGCGGCAGCGTCCGCGAACCCGGACGACACAAGCACGCGACCGAAGGGAGCGCGCGCAGCGAGTCCCGGGAGTGGACGCTGCCGGGGCTTTCTGGCTGGTAGCGTTCACTGCTGTGATGGTTGCTGTATGGTTACATCATTGAGTCTCTCGTCAGTCGAAACCACACCCTCCCCAACCGATTCCGTCGCTCACTGTGTTCGCTCCGTCATCCCTCGCGTGCGTTCGTCGCGTGGCGGAGCACGCGACAGCACGCGCCAACCATTGGTAGGTAGGTGACACAACCACTCCGGACGAGTTAGATTCATCACCGTCAGACCCAAACACTCACTGAATGCAACTGGACGACTTCATCGAGGACTTCCAGCGCGACGAGGCCGCCGAGAAGCGCCGCCTCGCAGAAGAGAAGTCCTACGAGATCACCGACTACCTCGATGAGGTCGAGAGAGAGTTCGAGCAGGCCGTCTCGGGCGACTCCATGTTCGGTGCCACGGCCCCCGAAATCTTCGTCGGGCGCTCCTCCTACCCCAACGTCTCGACGGGCGTCCTCTCGCCGGTGACAGACGGAAACGCTGCGGACTTCGCCACCTCCGGGCAGTGGTACCAGCAGGGCCTGGGCGTGGGCGACGTCCTCCAGCGCCGCACCGGCCTGCTCAACTCCACCAGGTCGGCGAACGTCGACGTGCGGGACGTCTGGGACGGTTTCGTGGGTGTCCAGCGAGAGGTCGCCATCGCCGACCATCCCGTCGACGTCGAGGTGGGCCTCGACTCGGAACCGGACCTCGATCTCTCGCTTGACGACGTGGGCGCACCCACGGGCCCACGAGCAAGCGCCCGCAGTGCCGACCTCGCGGAAAATCCGCACGTTCCTCGACCTGTGAAGAAGACGCTGGAAGACGACGACTGGCAGGCCGAGGGCGCGATGAGCTACCTCTACAGACGGGGATTCGACGTCTACGACATCAACACGATCCTCTCGGCGGGCGCGCTCGGCCGCGGACAGGACCGCCGACTGGTCCCGACCCGGTGGTCCATTACTGCTGTGGACGACACGGTCGGGCAGTTCGTCCGCGGCGGGATCAGGAACGCGCCCGCGATCAACGAGACGGAAGTCCACTACAACGAGTACATGGGCAATCGCTACTGGGTAATTCTCACGCCCGGTCAGTGGGAGTTCGAACTGGTCGAGATGAAAGCCCCTGAGAGCGTCTGGAACCCCGCCGGCGAGGCCTATTACCTCGCCAGTGCTCACGAGGGCTACGAGGGCCGGACGGGCTACGTCGAGGAGACCGCCGGGGCGTACTACGCCTCCCGGCTGGGCGTTCTGGAACACCTCAAAGACCGGGGTCGCCAGGCCAAGTGCCTCGTCCTGCGGGAAGTCACCGACGACTACTGGGCTCCAGTTGGCGTGTGGCAAGTCCGCGAGGGCGTTCGAAATGCCTTCGAGGGAGAGAATGGCGTGAGCGAGACGTTCCGGGAGGCCGTTACGCAAGTCACTGGGCAGTTGCCGATCTCGATGGGTGCGCTCCGCCGAAAGTCGGAGATGGTCGCCGGCCTGCAGGCGAAGTTGAGCGACTTTTGAGACCGCCATGACTGCCACCGATCCACCGTCGGTCGTCGGACAGCTTCCGGGTGGCGTCGAACTGCTGGTCGTCGTCCTGCTGGTCGTGCTGTTGCTCAGCGTGCCCGTGGTCGTTCTCTTGATCGCGCTCAGACTCGTCGATACCGAAGATCGCGCCGACGCGCGGTCCGAGGCGGTCGCTGACTCGGACGACCTGGACGAGTGATAGCACGCTTGCCACAGCGTTTTTCTCGTTTCCAAGCGATATTTCTACTGTGATACACTTCCCGCCAGTTCTCCTGCAGACAGTCGACGTTCCGGAACTCGGCAGCGTCGACGTGGCCGTCGGTCTCGGGAGCGGCGCGGTCAGTACGTTCCTGACGACACTGCTCGTCGGTGCCATTCTGGTCGCACTCGCGCCCGGCTACACCGAGCGAAAGATGGACGCGCTTCGCGAGAACGTCGTCGGGGCGTTCGTCTACGGCCTCGTCTCGCTCGTGTTCTTCATCCTCGTCATCGTCGTCCTGCTGATCACGATCATCGGCATCCCGCTGGCGCTCCTGTTCGGCCTGTTGGTGTTCGTCGCCTGGGTCTTCGGCGCGGCCATCGCCTTCCTCGCGATCGCGGATCGACTGGTCGACCACGACGATGGCGACTGGCTCGTCCCGCTACTCGTGGCGGCGACGATCAACGGCGCGCTCACGCTCACCGGGATCGGCGGCCTCGTCTCGTTCTGCGTCGGCGCGGCGGGCTTCGGGACTGTCGTGCGAGACTACCTGGGCTGATCGTCGACTGGCCGGACGTACGTCACCTGCTTGGGCTCGTACCCTCGATCCTCGTACAGCGAGCGCGCCCCGTCGTTGTCCCACTCCGCCGAGAGCTGGACGAAATCACAGCCCTCCTCGGCGGCCAGTCGCTCGGCTCGGTCGAGCAACCGTGATCCGTAGCCTCGCCCCCGAAAGCCCGCTTTCACGTACAGATCGGTGACCTCGGCGTCGGTGCCGTGTCTCATCGCCGGCCGCTCGCCCACTCGCACGTTCGCGAACCCGACCGCGTCGCCCGCGACTTCTGCGAGGAAGATCGTCCGTGCGTCGGCCTCGAGCATCTCCGCGAACCCATCGACGGCCACCTCGACTGCATCGCCGGCCAGTTCGTTCAGTGATGAGTAGTCGGCCATCGACTCGGCCAGCGGCTGCCAGCACTGTTCGGCGAGCAGGCGCGCATCGTCGGGATCGGCCTCGCGGATCTCCATCTCAGAGATTCGCGTAGGCCTCCTCGACCAACTCGCCCGTGTCGGCGATGATGTCGGCCATCGTCTCGTCGTCGGGGGCCATCCCGGTCAGGCGCGCGATCTTCATGATCGAGACGTGGTAGACCACCTGCCGGCCGGGTTCGTCCTGCCAGATCACGACGTTGCAGGGGAATAGACCGCCGATCTTCTTCTCGGAGGCGTCCAGTGCCCGGTCGGCTACCGTCGGGTTGCACGCCCCGAGCACGTAGTAGGGGTCGCGGTCGGCACCGATCTTCTCGGTGAGCATCTCGGAGGGTGAAAACTCAGTGGCGATGCCGAAGCCGGCGTCGGTGAAGACCTCGCGGACGTGCTCGATAGCCTCCTCGTGGTCCATCTCCAGGGTCGCGCGCTTCTCGCCGATGTCTTCGGGGTCGATCACGTTCGGGTCGATTGGGAGCGTCATATCTGGATCGACGGGCGGCGTCGACAAAAGGGTGTGCCGCTTACGGTGTCCCGTTCGCGCCTCCGAACGCCGATGGTCGGCGTTCGCTATTCCGTCGGGACCGGCCCGTGGCCGATCACGTCGCGCACTGCCGATTCGAAGCTCTGGCGGCGGTCGAAGTACGTCTCGTCGATCTCGTCGAGGATCTCGCCCAGCTCGCGGGGACCGTCGGGCGTGCGGATCACGGTGTCGCCCTCGCGGCGGCGGATATCACTCTTCTCGATGCCCCACATCAGCCGCGCCGAAACCTGGACGATCGGGACGCCCTCTACCTCGTTGCCCTCGCCGAGTTCGACCGCCGGCTCGTCCTCGCCATCGTCGTCGCTCATACCTGCCGATTCTGGCCGCTCGCGATTAGTGCTTTCGGACTTCCCCCGTGTCTGCCGCGTGTCTGACGGGTAGTTTTGATGACGGTCGACGTACAACCCCGCATGACTAGTCTGACGGACGTCTACGAGGGGCGAACGGCCGCGAACTCCCGGCGACGGTCGCTCGGGACGGCACTGTTCGTCCTCGGCGCGGGGCTCGTCGTGGCCGGAATCGTCGTAGCGACGACCAGCCTCGCCGAGTCGCTCGGCCTCGGGATGTTCGGTTCCCGGAAAGTCGCCGGGACGCTCGCTGGTCTGGGAGTCCCGGCGGCACTGCTCGGCGCGTTCGCAGTCATGCCGGCCGGCCGGGCGACCCGAGCCGCGGCGGTCGTCGGCGCGAGCGTCGCGGTCTTCGGCGTCGCGCTGTTCTGGCACGCCTACCCCTACGAGTGGATCGGCGCGACCGGTGCGGGCCCCGGACTGACGCTCGCGACGACGGTCGTCTACTTCCTCGGGACGATCACGACCGCGTGGTGTCTGTTCGTCGGCGTCGCGACGTTCCAGACCCGCAAGGATCCCGGCGGGAGCGCCCGGATGGAAGTCACCGAACAGGGCCGGATCCGACTCGTCGAGGAGGCCGCATCGACGCGCGGCCTCGGCGGTATCGGCTTTTTCGGGTCGGATCCTGACGGCGAGGTCGAGACCCAGACCAATCGCGATTCGTCCGCGTCCGGCCACTCCCACCGGGCCGACCAGTCCGCGGCCCGCTCACAACCGGCCAGCGACGGCGGCGCGGCGGCCGCGACGCCCGCCGCCTCGGAGTCCGACGACGACGCCTTTCTCGACGCAGTGACCGTCCGCGGGCAACCCGATCAGTACTGTGGCAACTGCGAGCACTTCAGCTACGTCCGCACCGACGAGGGAATCGCGCCCTACTGCGGGCTCGACCAGCAGTACATGGACGACATGGACGCCTGCGAGGACTGGCGCTCGAACGTCTAGACGGGGTGTTCCCCGGGGCCAACCTCCGACGTTCCGACCAGTACCGTTCCCGCTGCGAGTATCAGGACCGCGAGCGACAGCACGAGCAATGGAATGTCGATCCCGAACAGCGGCACGACCATCGCGACGCTTCCCAGGAGCATCAACCCCGCGCCGATCTGGACGTTCGTCGATCGAGTCATGGGTACTCATACCGCGCGTGTCGGGATAAAACCACTCGCCACCGAAACACGGCGTTTAAGTGCCGCAGTCGCTAGATCAGTGGATATGGAGTTTTGCGACGACTGCGGTTCGATGATGAAAACGGAGGGCGACGTCTGGGTCTGTGGTAGCTGCGGGGCCGAGAAAGCACGGAGCGAGTCGGCTGAAAAACAGGCAGTGACGACCCAGGGCCAAGAAGAGAGCGAGATCGTCGACACCTCGGAAGTCGACCCCGGCGACATGGGGCCGACGACGCGCGAGCGCTGCCCGGAGTGTGGCAACGAACGCGCCTTCTACGAGATGAAACAGATCCGCTCGGCCGACGAGTCAGAGACGCGCTTTTTCACCTGTACCGAGTGCGAGCACAAGTGGCGCGAAGACGACCACTGACACAGTCTCGTCTGGTTCTGACGGCGTCTCAGGGGCGTCGCGCGAAGGTCAGATAGCCCGTGTGCCCGACGCCTGCCGTCGAGGGTCGCGACCCGCGGTCGTCGAAGTCCATCTCCCGCTGGATCGTCTCGAACGTCTCGATGTCGGTCAATCCCACGTTACGGGCAGCCGCGACCACGTCGCGCGTCGACTCGACGAACGGCGAGTAGACCGCCAGAAAGCCGCCCCGAACCAGTAGCGTCGGCGCTCGCTCGACCACGCTTGCGGCGTCCTCGGTGTCGAGTGTCAGCACGTCGAACCCCTCGCCAGCGAGGTCGTCGAGCTGGTCGGTCAGATCGCCCGTCAGAACGTCGACGTGCTCGTCGACGTCGGCCATCGCCATGTTCTCGCGCGCGACCTCGGCGAAGTCGGGATCGCGCTCGTAGGTCGTCACGTCGGCCCCGAGTCGGCCGAGGTACGCCGCAAGCACGCCAGTGCCGGTCCCGGCGTCGAGGACGCGGTCGCCCGCCGACGCGCCGGTGTGGCCGATCACGAGCCCGATATCTCGGGGCATCATCGGCGCGCCGGTGCGTTCGAAGTGCTCGAACAGGTCCGGCCCGCGCAGCGCCTGCACCCGGAACGTCTCGCCGAGATGTGACTCGACGACGTCGCCCGCACTCGGGGCGTCGGGCACCTCGATAATTCCGAGGTCAGTTTCGAGCGTCTCGCCCGGTTCGACGAGGTACTCACGGTCCTCCCGGACCAGCAAGACGGTCACTGTTCGAGCTGGCTGACTGCCGCCGCCAGGTCGCCGTCGTTGGCTTCCAGCGCCTCGCGGGCCGCGTCCTCGCTGACGCCGGCACGCTGGGCGACGATCTCGACGTCCTGGTCGTCGACCGCGCCGGCCGACTCGCCGCTGTCGTCGCTCCCGTCCTCGCTCTCGCCGCCGGAGTCGCCGCTGCCCAGCGCCCGGGATTCGGGTTCGCCGACGATCTGGTAGGTCTTCTGGCCCTGGGCTTCCATGAGCTGGACCTCGGCGTCGGTGAAGACCAGTTCCTCCTCGTCGGTCCGGATGATCACTTCTTCGGCATCGATGTCCTCCATGTCGATGCCCATCTGCTCCATCATCTGCTTCATCTTGCGCGGATTGAGTCCGCCGCCGCCTCCTCCAAACATATCCCGAGGTGGGCGTCCCGGGGCCAAAAGCCTACTGTCACGAGTCCGGCAAAGGCTCTTTTGATAGCCCTGGAAATCAATTAAATATGTCTGGGCCAGTAGCGACGCCCCCGGATGAGGATTCGAACGATAGCAGATACGTCGAGTCTACCGGCGACGAGCGTCGAGGGCGAGCAGTTCTTTCTCGCCGGGCGTACCTCGCCAGTGCGGGAGCGGCTGTCGCGCCAGCCGGATGTGTGGCCCTGCCGGCGACCAGCGATGGGCCGACCGTCCGCTGGAAGTTCGATTTCGCGGCCTCCGACGAAAAGCGGGAGGCCACCCGTCGAGCGCTGTACGAGTCCGGGGGCCTCCGCGAGGAGATAACGGTCGAGTTCGTCGAACCCCACATCGGGGAACTGGAACGGCAGTTCCAGTTCCAGTTCGAGGACCGTGACCCGGACTCGGACCTGTATCTCGTCCCCAGCCGCTGGCTCCGGACCAATCTCCGTGGTCTCGTCTGGCCGATCGAGGCGGTGCTGCCCGAGGAGACCCGCTCGGAGATAGCCGACGCGTACGCGCCTGCGACTCTCCAGAACGTGACCGACAGGACAGACGGACTGGTCGGACTCCCCGTGGCCGTCGACGTGGCGACGATGCAGTACCGCCGCGATCTCGTCGAGGCCGCGGGGTACGACCCCAGCGGGTGGGCGACGGACCCGATGACGTGGCAACGGTGGTCACAGATCACTGCCGACGTGCGCGAACAGAGCGACGTCGAGTACGGCTGTACGACCCAACTCGACGACTACGTGGGACTCGTCTGCTGTACCTTCAACGAGGCGCTCGTCTCGTGGGGCGGGGCGTACTTCGGGGGGCGAGACCACCGCGGGGAACCGATCGGACAGCGGCCGGTGACAATCGCCGACGAACCGGGCGTCGACGCCTGCCGGATGCTCCGGCGGTTCCTCCACGGGGAGACCTTCGACGGAGCGTTCGCCGACTACGCGGGCGGTATCGTGCCGACGGATGCACTGGAGTGGAACGAGGAATACTCGCGCGAACCGTTCGCCCGCGGCGAGGCGGTCATGCATCGAAACTGGCCGTACTCGCTGGATCTGACCGGTCGGGCGGAGACAGAAGTCGAGGCTGGGACCCCCACGCTCGGGACCGACCGGCTGGGCGCGATGCCGTTGCCATACGCCGTCCCGGAGTCCGAGGCTACCGTTCCCGGTCGCGGCGGGACGCCGGCAGTTCTGGGAGGGAGACGGACGGCCGTCGTCCATCCCGCGACCGACCATCCCCGCGCCGTCGGCGAAGTGCTTGCGGCGGCGGCCACGCCCGAGTTCCAGCTCGCTCTGCTCGAGATACTAGGGTGGCTCCCGCCACGACCCGAACTCTACGAGACCGACCGGGCCAGGAGTGTCGACATCCTCGGGCAGTACATGGACACCCTCCGGGTCGCCGTCGAGAACGCCGTCCCCTACCCGCGGGGTTTGGGCATCGAGTCCGAGCAGTCGGACCTGATCGCGACGGCCGTCAACGCGATCCTCCGGAGGGAAGCCGACCCCGCGGAGCGCCTGGCGACCCTGGCCGACCGGTTGCGTGCGGTGGAATCGGGGTAGACACTCCGCGGCGACGCACGTCTGCCCGTCAGAGACGGTCGACGGATCCGGTCCCGGGGTTTTCGGCGTGTTTCGGACCGAGCCCAGTCGCAGGATCACTCGCCAGCGCCGTGACGGACGAACACGGCCATGCCGGTCTCGAAGGTCAGCATGTCCTCGGCCGGGAGTTCCGCACGCCCGACCCCGAGGACGTCTCCGTCTTCGTGAACCACGGCGACCTCGTCGCCGGGACGGACGTCCGGGTCCACAGTCTGCACGAACTTCGCGAAGACGTTCTTGCCGTCGCGGACGAACGGCTCGCTGTCGTCGCCGACCACGACTCGATAGGCCGGCTCCGCGAGTGCGTCGACGAGTCGCCGGCCGCCCTCGACGCCGAGGGTGAATCGACCGTCGGTGTTGTAGGTCACCAGTCGGCCGTCGGGGGCGTGGACCTGCCGTGGCCGCCCGGAGGTCGAGCGGGTGATCTCGAGCGCTTCGCGATCGCCGAACAGCGCCTCGCCTGCGCCCGCGCCGAACTGGTAGTCTGCGACTCGGGCGAGCATTCGGTGACCACGGTCGGCGGGCGACGCCGCGTCTGTCATAGCTCTGTCTCGGCCGTCGCGAATCAAACGCTTTCCGATCGCCGGTCACAGACCGCCTGCTCCCGTTCGTGCCGTTTGAGGGGGTTTATATACACGCTCGCCTAAGCCGCTGATATGGTAACCAAATCGACGAAACTCGGCGTCGGCGCGGTCTTGCTGGTGGTCTGCAGTATCGCGCTCCTCGCGCTCGGGATGGTCGACCTGCCGTTGATCGCGGGTAGTATCGGCGTTCTCGGGCTGGCCGCTGGCGCGCTGCTCGTCGGGACGTCCGAGGGCGGCCAGCCGGTCTGAGCTCAGAGCAAGAAGCGGTCCGTATCCTCGCTCAGATCGATGAAGCCGTCCGCGGCGTCGATCAGCGACTCGGCCGTCGACTCCCGGAACGAGAGTGCGTCGACCCGAACCCCTTCGTGCTGGAGGTGCGTACAGAGCCGCGCGAAGTCGCCGTCGCCGGTACAGAGCGCGATGGCGTCGACGTGGTCGGCCAGCGAGACGGCGTCGAGGCTCATCCCGACGTCCCAGTCGGCCTTCTTCGAGCCGTCGCCGAACGTCCGAATCTCCTTGATGCGCGTCTCGAAGCCGATGTCGACCAGCGCCTCGAAGAAGGTCTCTTCCTCGGGGGCGTTGGCCTTGATGACGTAGGCGATCGCCCGCGTGAGCGAGCGGCCGTCGACCGCCGCGTCGAGCAACTCCGCGTAGTCGATGTTCTGCTCGTGGAGACTGCGAGCCGTGTGATAGAGATTCTGCGAATCCGCGAGGACTGCGACCCGCTGGGTCCCGTGAGTCTCACTTCTGGTCATGTCTGTGTCTGTCAGACCACGGGCATAGCACTTGTGGCTCGTCCGCACACACAACAGTAATTCATATGTACGCAAGACTACGACGAATTCCGGCCGATAGAGTATCGACGACGGGATCTTACTCTGGATTTCTGGGACCCAAGTGAAGAGAATCGAAATTCGAGTATTCGGACCGTTGAGGGGGTAGAAAGCACTACTACCGCAGTTGTTGTGAATATTGGCCGCACTCTCGAACTGCAACTACGGCAGTAGTTAAGAAATTTGACAAGTCTTAAGGGTGGTCGGCCCGAAGGTAGAATTGTATGATCTACGGAACAATCATCGACACCGACGCACAGTCCGAGACGAACGACCCCCGAGACCGGGTCTGGGTCATGGCGGCCCTCAGCGCGATCTAACGCAGCCCTATGCAGCGGATCGCATCGACCCACGACACTTTCTCCGTGCAGTAACCGACGCGTAGCCGAGCGGCCAGAGCGCGTACCTTGAAATGGATCCGGGCGACAGTAGAGGTATGGACAGCGAACAGCTGGTCTCGGTGTTAGAGACCGGCGGGCTCTCGCGCTACCAGGCCCAGGCGTTCGTCGCGCTGCTCGAACTGGGGACGGCCTCGGCGGGCGACCTCGCCGACGCCAGCGGTGTCCCACAGCCACGGATCTACGACGTCATCCGCGACCTCGAAGCCGACGGCTACGTCGAGACCTACGAGGGCGAGACCCTCCAGGCGCGCGTCGAGGACCCCGACGCCATCGTCGGCGACATCGCAGTCCGGATCAGCGAGTTCCAGTCGGCGACCGAGGAGATCGAACGCCGCTGGACCGAACCCGAACCGACCCCCCACGAGGCGGCCATCGTCACGAAGTACGAGACTGTCCACAAGCGGGTCGTCTCGTTTCTCGAAGACGCGAACTACTACGCCCAGCTGTCGGTAAACCCCGACCAGCTCGAGCGTCTCCGGCCGACGCTGGAGGCGGCACACGACAACGGGATCTACGTCCAGCTCGCGATTCACTCCTACGACGAGGAGACACTGCCCGAGGCCGAGGATCTCGAAGCCGTCTGCACCGAGGCCCGGTTGCGAGAGCGGCCCGCGGCGTTCCTGGCACTGATCGACCAGCAGCAGGTCGGCTACGCGCTCCACGTCGACTCGCCGGACGAGTACGGGATGGTCATCGACGATCGCGGCCCTTCCTACGTCTTCTCGTGGTTCTTCACGACGATGCTCTGGGAACTGTGGGAGCCACACTACGACGGCCGGCCGAGCGAGCCGCCGTTGCGGTACTTCGAGATCCGGCGTCTCATCCCCGAGATCGAACCCCTGCTCGACGCGGGGGCGACCGTCCGCGTCCGGGTCAGCGGCCAGTGGGTCGACACGCACCGGCCCTGCCAACTCGTCGGCACCGTCGAAGAGGTCGCGTACGAGGGCCAGGGTCTCGACGACGGGCCGCCCACGCTCCAGGACCTCGCGGGGATGGCCAGTCTCGTCGTCGAGACGGACGGCGGGACCTTCTCGGTCGGCGGGATCGGCACGCTCGTCGAGGACGTCGAGGCCGACCAGATCGTCGTCGAGGAGATCGATGAATAAGGACCCGGCGCGGTGATCGCTCAGGGCGTCGGCAGCGGCACTTCCTCGCCGTCGGCGTAGACCGTAGGGTCGCGGACGATGCCGTCCAGATGCAACGGTGCGTCGACGTCGCCGCCGATCGAGGCGTCGTCGCCGATGGCGAAGTGGACCGTGCCGCCGGCTTTCTCGTCGAGCAGGACCGATCCCACGAGCCGCTCGACGGCGACGTTCGTCCCGATGCCGAGTTCGGCGAGGTTGTAGGCGGCGTCGCCGACCTCCTCGGCCGCGGCCGCGACCTGCTCGGCGACGGCGTCGTCTTCGATCGACGTGACCTGGCCGTCCTCGACCTCGAACACCACCGTCTGGGATTTGTCGAGCAGGCCGTGGGGCATCATGGTCCCGTTGACGACGACCCGGCCGTCGGCGCTCATCGGGCTGACGAACACCTCACCTGCGGGCAGGTTCGAGAACGCGCCCGCCTCGTGGACGATCCCGGTGTCTTCGAGCCACTCCCGGTCGCCGGGGTCGAGCGTGATGTCCGTCCCCGAGGGCGCGGTCACGCGGATCTGTTCGGCCCCCGAGACGCCAGCCAGTATCTCGCGGCAGTGCTCGCGGATGGACTCGTAGTCGGCGTCCAGCCCCGAGACGAACACCTCCTCGGTGATCTCGGGCAAGGTCGCCGCGCGGACGCCCGCCGCCGTGGCGTTCGAGCGCGCGCGGGTGTGACTGAGGCTCTTGGTCGTCGGCGCCAGCAGGACGTCCGGTTCGGCCATGGCAGCCTCGACCGTCTTCGGCGGCTCCTCGCCGTGCTGGTCACCCGGGGGATAACAGAGGATCGTGGCGTCGTCGGTGATCTCGCAGGCGACGTCGTACAGCGCCTTGCCGATCGGCCAGCGCTCGTCGTCGGTGACGATACAGCACGACTCGCCCGACTGGAGACCCATGCACTGCTTCAGGGCGGTCTCGGCGGGCGCACGGAGGTCGTGGTTCATGGACATGCCTCGGGGTGGGAGGGGGTTAGGCGTTACTCTCGATCCAGAACTACTTTGTTTCGCGAATGTTGCTGGGAATACGATGGAGATCTACGGTATTCCGGTCGTCGTCTTCGGGTGGGTGTGGATCGCGACGTTCTTCGGGTCGGTGTTCGCGCTCGTCTACGCCGTTTCCGCCGACGCACGAGCGCGTGGCGTCGGTGGCTCGCTGTGGGCGGGGGATTGCGAGTCTGCTCCTGTTTCCGGCGCTCTGGTACTGGTGGCGACGGGGGACCTACGGAGTGCGCGAGTACGGGCCGACGACGCGTGAACGACAGGCTCGTGCGGTCGCCTTTGGGATCGGCGGTGGGTACTTTCTCGGCGCGATGGTCGCGCCGCCCGGTCCGATCACTCTGATCGTCTATTCTCTCCCGCTGGGTATCGTCGGAACTGTCGTCGCGTACGTGATTCTCGGGCGTCAGTATCCCCGTCATCCCAATCACGGCCGCTGATCACGAAAACGGATCGTCGGCGGTCGTGAGCCGATCGAAGCCGTCGAATCCGTCGAAGTCGTCGTCGAAACTGTAGACGAACGCCGCGCCGGTGTGTCTGACACTCGCGACGACGATTGCGTCGGCCAGCGATAGTCGGTCGACGCGTCGGAACAGATCGAGTCCGGTCTGCCACACTGTAGTTGGCTCCCGTTGGAGGTCGAACTGGCTGCTCTGTTGCAGGCGCGACAGGAAATCCGTCGCAGTCTCGTGGCCGACGTCTCTGGTCAGCCCGTTGAGCGTCTCGACGAGGATCGGATCAGGGACGAGCAACTCGGGGAGGTCTCCTCGATCGGCGGCTCGGACGATCGAAAATGCAGTCTCGTGACGGGAGGCGCGTCGATTTGCAGCCGCGTACAGAACGGTCGTATCGACGACGACCCGCGTCATTCGAGACCGAACCCATCGTGTTCCTCGACGACGTCGACAGCTTCCTCGGACGCGCCGGGCTCGAAGTCCTCGAACGCGCTGCTGGCCGTCTGGCGGACCTCGACTTTGAGTTCCCCGTCGACGATCTGCCATTCGATGACGTCTCCGTCCTCGATGTCGAAGCGTCGTCTGATGTGAGCGGGTATCGACACCTGGTTACCTGAAACCGTCCCCTCCCCGACCTCGTCTGGTGTGCTCATAGACGAACGTCGGTCGTCACAACTCAAAAACGTTAGTGTGAATTCACACTAGCTCGCTACCCGATGTCGTGGAACTCGACGTCGCCGGTCTCGGTGTCAAGCACGACTGCGGCGGGCTCGCCCGGCGCGGGCGGGATCGCGATGCCACCGGGATTGAGGTGGACGGTTCCGTCGCGCTCTTCGTGGACGCGCTGGTGGGTGTGGCCGCGACAGACGTAGTCGTAGCGCCCACAGTCGAGCAGGGCGTCGACGATCGGTTCGCTCGTGCCGTGATAGACCGCGAACTCGGACCCTCCGAGCGTGAGTTCGCTCATCTCGCCGAGGTAGGTGCCGAAGCCATCGATCACGTTCTGGAGGTTCCACTCGCCGTCGTTGTTGCCACGGACGGCGTAGAACTCGAAGTCCGCGTCGAAAGGGGTCGCCGAGAACGGCGCGACGAAATCGCCGCAGTGTATCACTGCGTCGACGTCCTCGTCCTCGAAGACCGCGACTGCGCGTTCGACCACGTCGCCGTTGTCGTGGGTGTCTGAGACGATGCCGACAAGCATAGGTGGGCCTTCGGCGACCAGCCCCTTAGACTGTCGGGAGTTCGATCACGACGACCGTTCCGGGGTCGCCGCCCTCGATCCGAACCGTTCCCTCGTAGAGATCGACGAGCGTCGCGACGAGGTACAGTCCCATCCCCGTGCCACCGCTGCCGAACCCGCGTTCGCCCTTCCCGAAGACGCGCTCGCGGCGATCCAGGGGAATACCGGGGCCGTCGTCGGCGACGCGGACGACGACCTGGCCGTCTGTCTCGGTCACGGCGATTTCGACCTGCGACTCGTCGCCGTCGTTGTGCTGGACGGCGTTGTTCAGGACGTTTCGGAACACCGAACTCAACATCTCGTTTGCCAGGACGACCGGCCCATCGGTGTGGTCGACCAGCGTGAACGCGGCGTCCTCGAACGCCTCGGCCGCCTTCTCGATTTCGGCTTCCAGCAGCGGGCCGATCGCGGTCGGTTCCAGCAAGGTGTCTCCGTTGGCGACCAGCGCCTCGACGATCTCGCGGGCGCTGTCGGTCAACTCGTCGATGTGGCGGCTGGTCGTCTCGATCTTCTCGACGAAGGCCTGCTGATCGCTGTCGGCCCCTTCCGCGAGCAGTGCACACCAGCCGAGCACGATCTGGATGTCGTTGCGGATGTCGTGTCTGAGCACGCGCGAGAGTAGTTCGAGTTCGGTCGCACGGTGTTCGAGTTGCGCTCTGAGCGCGATCGCGTCGATGGCAAAGCCGATGTCGCCGGCGACCTCTTCGAGGAGGTCACACTCGGCCGTGTCGAACGCCTCGCTGTCGTGGCCGAAGACGACGAGGACGCCGCCGACGTCGCCGTCTGCCACCAGCGGCACGGTGGCCACCGATCGGTAGTCCGCGCCGGGGACGAACCCCGCGTCGGCGTCGATCGAATCGGGGGCGATCCGCTGGCGGACGCACACTCGCTCGGAATCGACCGCGTCGTGGGCCAGCGCTCCCACCGACGAGGAGTCGGATTCGAAGCAGCGACACTCCGCGGGACCGGCCCACGCGGCAGTCGTCAGCCGTCCCTCGTCAGTGGTCGCGATCCAGGCTCCGGCGTAGGGGTCGGCCGCCGCCAGCGTCTCGACGGCGTCGGCGAACAGCGACGCGTGGCTGTCCGCCCGGAGCAACGCCTGGTTGATCTCTCTGATGACGCCCGCGACGTGTTCGAGTTCCTCGGCCCGCTGGTGGCTACGGTGGGCCGCGACAGCGTTGCGGACTCGCTGGAGCAACAGATCGTAGTGACTGGTCCCGCCGCCCTTCTGGACGTACTCGGTGACGCCTGCGGCGATCGCCTCACTGGCCAGCTCTTCGCTCCCCCGGCCGGTGTAGAGGACGAACGGCAATTCGGGCCACGTCTCCCGGACTCTCTCTAACAACGCCAGCCCGTCCATCTCCGGCATGGAGTAATCACTGATCACACAGTCGACGTCGTCTCTTTCGAGGTAGTCGAGCACGGCGTTTGGATCAGTTATCGAGTCGATCTCGACGTCTTCGGCGCGAGCCGTGAGGAACGCGTCGGTCGCCGAGAGAAACTCACTGTCGTCATCGACGTGCACGAGGGAGATGGGATCGGTCGACCCGCCCCCGTCCCGACCACCAGTATCTCGGGCGGTTGCCATACGGCGGCGTCACAGGTGTGTGTTGGATCCACATGCGTAAATATCTATCTAGAATGGTAATTCGCTTTCCGGACTTCACCGACAACAATCCGGACAGTCGTCCAGATCTGCATGTACGTCGATCTGGAAAGCCGCGAGCGAACGACTCAGGCGTTCGCTTTCAGCACTTCGACCGCGACGAGTTCCTTGCCGGTCAGGGCGTTGAGGTACGCGCCACCGGCGATCGAGACGTGATCGAATTCGTCCTCGTCGATGTCGTACAGATCCAGCGTTCGGGCAGTGTCACCGCCGCCGATCACCGAGAAACAGTCGGATTCGGCGATCGCCGAGATGAGCTCGACTGTCCCGTCGGCGAAGCGCTCGTCCTCGAACACGCCGACTGCACCCTTCACGAAGACGGCGTCGGACTCCTCGATGTAGGGCAGGTAGTCCTCGATGGTGTCGTGACCGATGTCGAGGTAGGCGTCTTCTTTCTCCTCGATGTCCTCCAGTGCGATCTCCGCGCGGTCGCCGTCGTCGCCTTCGTAGGCGAAGTCCACAGGAAGACCAAACTCGTCGAGGCGGTTCTCGACGAGGTCTTCGAGGGTGTCCTTGGTCTCGTCCCACTGGCCGTCCAGCAGGTCCATCCCTTCGAGGTCGTGGCCGACGGGGTAGCCCTGGGCGCGTCGGAACAGTTCGCCCGGGAGGCCGCCGAGCAGGAAGTTGTCGACCTTCCCGCCGAGGTTGTTGACGACGCTGATGACGTCCTCCGATTTGTTGCCGCCACAGACCATCGTGACGGGACCGTCGAACTCCTTGTTGGCGACGGAGGTGTTGTACTCGTACTCCCGTTCCATGACGAGACCCGCGTACGCGGGCAGCACGAGCGGGAAGCCCACGGTGGAAGCGTGAGCGCGGTGGGCCGCCGAGTAGGCGTCGTTGACGTAGGCGTCGAAGTGGGGTGCCAGCGTCTTGACGAACTCGCTGTCGGCGTGTTCTTCGGGGTCTTTCTCGGGTAGTTCGTCGTCGGTCATCCGGGTGTTCTCCAGCAGGAGAATCTCACCCGCTTCGAGCGATTCGATGGCCGCGATGGCGTCCTCGCCGAAGGTGTCGGCGACGAACTCGACGGGTTTGCCGACGTGCTCCGCGAGGATGTCGGCGTGCTGTTGCAGCGAGACGAAGTCGTCGCGACCGGGTCGACCCTGGTGGGCCATGAGCACGACTTTGTGGTCGGCGTCGGCGAGTGCAGCGACCGTCTCGGAGTAGCGGTCGAATCGGTTGTTGTCCTGGACCTCTCCGTCCTCGACCGGCGAGTTGAGGTCGAGGCGGACGAGGACGCGCTGGCCGTCTTCGAGGTCGTCGAGCGTGTTGTATTCGGGCATAGTGGTATGGCTGGTGTCGTGGCTGGCTGAAAAAACGATACGGTGGACGCTGGCTTACGCGATGTACTCGGCGAGTCGCATCATCTGGCTGGTGTAGCCCATCTCGTTGTCGTACCAGGCGAAGATCTTCGCGAGGTCGCCGCCTTCCGTGGTCGAGGTCTGGTCGAGGTCGACACAGGAGCCGTACTCCCAGCCGACGATGTCTCGCGAGACGACCTCGTCCCAGGTCGCACCCATCGAGCCTTCGAGTTCGCCGGTGGCGTACTCCTCGAAGGCGGCGTTGATCTCGTCGACGCTCGGGTTGCCGTCCAGATCGACGACGATCTCGGTGATCGAGCCGGTCGGGGTCGGGACGCGGACGGCCATCGCCTCGAACTTGCCTTTCAGTTCGGGCAGGATGTCCGTCGTCGCCGTCGACGCGCCGGTCGTCGTCGGGACGATGTTCTCGGCGGCCGCGCGGCCGCGGCGGGTCTTGGACTTGGGTCCGTCGACGATGCTCTGGGAGCCGGTGTAGGCGTGGATGGTCGTCATTTCGGCTGCCTCGACGCCGAACTCCTCCAGCAGGACGTACATCGGCAGCGAGACGCTGTTGGTCGTACAGGAGGCACCGGAGACGATGTCCTCGCCGTCGTACTCGTCCTCGTTGACGCCGAAGACGAACTGCGGCACGGGCTTGTCACCCTTCGGCGGCGCGGAGATCAGCGTCTTGTCCGCACCGGCGTCGAGGTGTGCCGACGCGTCGTCTTTCGTCCGGAAGATACCGGTCGACTCGATGGCGACGTCGACGTCCAGGTCGTCCCACGGCAGCTCCTCGGGACTCTGGATGTTGTGCAGCGACACCGCGTTGTCACCGACCTGCAGGGTGTCTCCGTCCAGGGAGACGTCGTACGGCAGATTGCCGAGGTTGCTGTCGTACTTCGCCAGATACTCCATCTGCTCGAAGTCCATGACGTCGTTGATCCCCACGATCTCGACGTCGTCGTTGTTCAGCGCCGAACGGAAGGCACAGCGGCCAATACGCCCAAAGCCGTTGATCCCGATGCGGACCGGGTCGCTTGCACTCATAGGTATATCTCCGTTTTAAATTGCTACGCTAGCGAGTAAACGCTTTTCGGTATTGTGCAGTCGCTGGGAACGCTCGCCGTCGGCTATCGCCTCCGAAGCCGACGAAATCCGTCACGAGCCGAAGGCTTTTGGGCGGGACCGCCGTATCGGGGGACATGAGACGAGACGACCGTGACGACCCGTTCGACGATTTCTTTCGGGAACTCGAACGGATGATGAACGAGATGACCAACGGCGACTTCGACATGCACGTCGAGCGTCAGGCGGCCGACGGCGGGCGCGCGCCGAGCCGTGACATCCACCTGGATATCTACGAGGAAGACGAGGCCGTCCGGGTCGTCGCGGACATCCCCGGCGTCGAGAAGGAAGCGATCGATCTGAAGTGCGACGGCGAGGAACTGACCATCGACGCCTCCGGTCCCGAGCGAGAGTACTTCGAGCGGGTCCGGCTGCCGGTCGCCGTCGACGAGCACTCGGCGAGTGCGACCTACAACAACGGGATTCTGGAAGTCTCCTTCGACCGACGGGACAGTTCGGCCGACATCGATCTCTCCTGATCTCCTCCCGGGACCACTCTCCGCCTGTTACTCCCCTTCTGCTTGCGCGCGTTCGACCTTCTCGGCGTACTTGTCCAGCTCCGCGGCCAGCTCCCGGGCCTGGCCTGCCGACAGCGTAACTCTCTCGGCGTGCGCGGGAACTTCCGAGAGCTGGGTGTTGTCCAGTTCGAGCTGTAACTCGACGTGATCGGGATCGTTCCGCGGGGCCGTCACGTTCAGGACGGCGAAGGCCTCCTCCTCGAAGCCGTGCCCTTCGACCACTGCGTCGAGCAGGTCGAAGGTCGTGTAGGCGTTGACCCGCAGGATTCGATCGGCCATACCCCTCTCTTTCAGGTCGAACGACTTAACCCACTCCACTCGGCTCAAGCGTCTCCACGAGCGGGCATGCGCCACAGCCGCTCGCCGGCGTACAGGAGACACCCGATTCCGGCGAGGAACGCGCAGAGTCGGAGTACCAGCGCGGACTCCTCGTCGGCCATCGAGGACACGCCGCGCCAGCGGTCGACCCAGTAGTAGTCCCCGTCATCCTCGACGATCCGCTCGCGTTCGAATGTCCCGACTGGATGGCCGTAGACCGTCACCGATCCCGTCTCGACGGCGGTGTGGACGGGTTGGACCGTCTCGTCGAGCGGAATCGCCGCGTGTTCGACTGCCTCCATCGGGGTGAGATGCCCCAGAGAGAGCCGGGTTCCGTTCTCGGTTTGGTGCTGAGTCGGGTGATAGAATTCCCCGCGGAACGAGACGACGCGATACAAGATGTCGCTTCGAACCGAGCCGTTTACCGAGAGTCCGTCGCGCCGCAGGACCTGCGTCTCCAGCGCCGTAGCCCGAGCGTTGGTCGTGAGGACGTCGTCTGAGCCGTAGAGCGCTTGTTTCGCGGTCGCGTTGGAGCCGATCTCTTCGGTCCAGTACCTGTGGCCACTCTCGCCGCCCTGGGGAAAGAGATACACCGGATTGAGCAACAGTCCGACCCCGACCAGCCCCAGCACACCGACCACCAGCAACTCCCGTCGCATACTGCCACAAACACCAGTTGTGGGTTTTATATTTTCGGTCACACTCGTGTATCTATCTGGATGTGGCCAATCCCCACACCACCGCAGGGTTTCAAATCACGCCGTCGCGAACGACTGCTCGATGGTCGACAAGCGGACGGTACGCGACGGCTACGACGCGCTGGTCGATGACTACGCCGCCCAGCGAACCGACGACAGCGACGACGTCGAGGCACTGGCGTCGTTTCTCGACGACCTGCCCGATGGCAGTCGACTGCTCGACGCCGGCTGTGGACAGGGGATACCCGTGCTCGCCAGCCTCGACGGCGTGAGCGGTGTCGGCCTCGACATCTCACACGGTCAACTCGCCCGGGCCAGCGAGAACGCGCCGGCCGCGGCGCTCGCACAGGGCGACATGACACGACTGCCGTTCGCCGACGACGCGTTCGACGCCGTGACGGCGCTGTGGTCGGTGATTCACGTTCCCGAGGGCGACCACCGGACGGTCTTCGAGGAGTTTGCGCGCGTTCTCCGGCCGGGTGGTCGGCTGCTACTCGTCGAAGGGACCGACGAGTGGCGCGGGACGAACCCGGACTGGCTCGGCGGTGGCGCGGCGATGGAGTGGCACATCGCCGGTCCCGAGGCGACTCGCGAGCAGTTGCGAGCGGTCGGCTTCGAGATCCTGGTCGAACGGACGATCGGCGACTCGCTGGAAGAGGACGCGGCCTGGACGCTGTTCGAGGCCGACTGCTAGGCCGGACATACAACTAAGCCCCTGGATCGTGATGTGTGCGCTATGGCAGATCTGGTCACTGTTGGGGACACGTCACTGCGGCTGTCGCCGGAGGGGAACGAACGTCTGGAGACCGCGACCGACGTACGGATGCGGACGACCGGGACTGCGAGCAACGTCGCCGTCGCGGCCGGGCGCATGGGGACCGACGCGCTCTGGCTGTCGAAGCTCCCGGATTCGGCGCTCGGCCGCCGCGTCCTCGCGGAGTTGCACGAACACGGGATCGAGACCGACGTCGCGTCGAGCGAGGGCGGGAGGCAGGGACTGACGTTCTACGAGTCGGCTCCCCAGCCACGCGAGACGGTCGAGATCGACGACCGGATCGAGTCGACGGCTGGCACGATGACGCCCGGCGAACTCGCGATGGACGAGGTCCAGGACGCCGCGAGCGTCTTCGCCGCCGGGAGCACGATGGCGCTGTCCTCGACGGCCGCCGAGACCGTCCAGGCGATCCTGCGGGCCGGCGGTAGCGGGAGTGACTTCGCGGCGTTCGACCTCGACTATCGACCGTCGATGTGGTCGGCCGAGAAGGCGCGCGCGACCGTGACGAACGTCTTCGACGCCGTCGAGGTGCTGTTCGCCTCCGAGGATGATGTCCGGGCAGTTCTCGATCGGAACGGCCAGCCCCGGGAGATGGCCCACACGATCGCCGCCGAGTGGGACTTCCACATGGTCGTCATCACCCGCAGCGAGTACGGTGCGCTGGCCTATCACGACGGCGTGATCCACGACAGTGACGCCATCGAAACCGAGGCCGTCGACGAAGCCGGCCAGCACGAAGCGTTCATCGGGGCGTTTCTCGCTCGTCTGCTGGAGGGGGCCGAAACCGACGACGCCCTCGACGCCGGGGTCGCGATGGCCGCGCTCACGCGGACGATTCCGGGGCCGCTGACGACCGTCGAACGTGCGGAAGTCGACGCGCTGCTCGCCGATGGCGACCAGACGACGTTCTGATCTGGGAGGTGTATTTCGAGTGCCGATAGAGATTTATGATTCCCTTGCGCAGTTGTACGCATGGATACGAAGCCAGCGCGTGCGTCGGTTCTGGCGCTGTTACTCATCGCGAGTGTCGCTGTCGGGGGTATCGGCATCGGCACTGCGACTGCCGATACAGAGCCGATCGAGGTCACTGTCGTCACACAGAGCGGGAACCCCGTCGGTGGGGCGACCCTCAACGCGACGTGGGACGGTGGCTCGACGACTGCGACGACAGTGAGCAACGGACGAGCGTTCCTGGAGGTTCCCGACGACAGGAGCGTCTCGATCGAGGTCCAGTCCGACAGTTACGTTCGAAACGACCCGTACGAGATCGAAAATCCGGGGGACGTCGATGGGGCAGTCGAGATCGGTGTCTACGAGGACGCCCTGGCGACGATCACCGTCGAAAACACGCAGGGGAATGCGATCCCGAACGCGGAGGTGACGCTCGTGAAAAACGACTTCGCCGTCATCGACGGCAAAACCGACCAGAACGGACAGATCGAATCCGACTACATCGAGGTCGGGACGGACACCCCCTACGAACTGACGGTGGAAAAGCGAGGGTATCTCAGTAATACGACGACCCTCCAGGTGCAGGGGCACGTCCGTCCGACCGTGACGCTCCAGAGTGCATCGGTCACTGCGACGATCACGGCCGTCGACCCGTACTTCGATCCGCCACGACCCATCGAAAATGTCACCCTTCAGGTCGGGTCGATTCGCAGTGGACAGACGCTCTCGAACGGGCAACAGACGTTCCAGGTTCCGGTCAACTCCGAACCGACCGTGACGCTCTCGAAACCCGGCTACGCCGCTTCGGAAGCCACGCTGATCGTCGAAGAATCGTCGGTCAACGAAACGTTCTACATTTCACGAGCGCCCAACCTGACGGTGGACAGGTCCGCGGATCAGGTCGTCGTCGGTGAGAACGTCGAACTCAACGTCACCGACGAGTACGACGACCCCGTCCCGAACGCCACCGTCACGCTCGACGGAACCGAGGTCGGCACGACGAACGTCCGGGGACTGGTCACGGTCCCCGTCGAGTCGGCCGGCGAACTGACCTACACCGTGACGGCGAAAGGCACGTCCGAATCAGTCACGGTGGTCGGGTTCGATCCGGACGCGACCGACACGCCTTCGCCGACGACCGAGCAGCCCACGACCGACACGACTGAAGCGGGTGATACTGGCTCCGCGTTCGGTCCCGGCTTCGGGATCGTCGCCGCACTCGTTGGACTCCTCGCACTCGCGGCACTCGGCCGTCGCCGACAGTAAGGGGACGCTATTTTTTACGGCGCGTCGACGCGACACTCGACAGACCAGGAAGTGTCGCTTTCCTCGACGAGTCGGTCGTAGAAGCGTCGCAGCCCTGCCGACTCGGTCGCTGGCAGGACGTGTAACTCGACGGTCCCGTCCCTGACTGCGACGCGGAAGACGTCGCCGGTCTCGTCGTCGTGGACGAGAAACAGCGGCATCGGCAGGTCGAACCAGTCGCCGTAGGTGTACGACCCTCCGACCACCACCTCGACCAGCTGGGTGAGCGATTCGTCGGTGTGGTCCTCGCTGGGCGTCAGCGTGAACACCGTCTCACCCTCGTACTCGACGCCGCCGCTGTAGGGATA
>ENA-ORDC01000963-ORDC01000963.1-marine-metagenome-genome-assembly--contig:-NODE-963-length-23843-cov-3.574055_pt1 | contig 23843 bp, 20 predicted proteins | sample MGYA00237783_ERZ508515 | MGnify/ENA primary metagenome ERZ508515 (study PRJEB26186, sample SAMN06268792) | marine metagenome | isolation source: Eden Landing Ponds, San Francisco, CA, USA | place... | reverse complement strand
GGGATGGATAGGCATGAACCGCGACCGGCAGGGACGGGGACTCGATCTCTCGAGTGCCGGTCCGGCTCGACCGTTCGAGCGTGTCCCACCGAACGTCGCGGGCGGTGTAGAAGCGCCAGATTCCGCGCACCTGCCTGTCGCCCTCGGCGCCGAATCGGAGGCCGCGAGCGCCTCGGCGGATCACGCCGAGACCGCCGGCAGCGTCGGCGGCACCGGCGCGCACGACTCGGAAAGCGTCGGCGCCTCCGCGCCGCCTCCGCCGCCGGCCGGGCCGAGCGGCTGGCTGCCGGGAATGTTCCTGGGCGCGGCGCTGCTGGTGGTCGGCGTCGGCGTCGCGGTCGGCACGCGCGACAGCTGGCTGCCCTACCTGGACGGGCAATTCAAGCTGACCGAGCGCGAGCAGGCTGAGGTGACGGCGCCGCCGAGCGCCGAGCTGGACAGCCTGCGCACCACCGTGTCCGACCTGTCGAGCCAGGTCGCCAGCCTGGAGGACCGGCTGGCCGAGGTGCGCGAGCAGGCCGCCGGCGGCGAGGCCGCGGGCGCCGGCGCCGGACAGGCAATCGAGGAGCTGCGCGACCGGGTCGACCAGCTGGGCGGCCAAGCCGGCCAGTTGAGCGATCGCGTGGGCACGATGGAGGGTACGCTCAGCGACGCCAGCAGCCGGATGAACACGCTGGCGAGCCGGATGGAGAACGCCTCCGGCCGCATGGAATCGGCGGTGCAGCGGATCGACGCCCTGACCGCGCGGGTCGAGAACCTGGCCGGCCGGGTCGAGGAGATGGCGCAGACCGCGGCCTCCGCCGCCACCGTCGACGACCTGGCGCAGAGCCTGTCCCAGGTGCAGGACCGGGTGGCCAGCCTGAGCGAGGTGCAGCAGCGCCTGCAGGATCAGGCCGACGTCAAGGACGCCGCCCGCGCCGCCGCCGGGGAGGTCGCCGCGAAGACGCTGGCGGTGGCCGAGCTGCGCGACGCGCTGCGCTTCTCCGCGCCGTTCCAGGAGCAGCTCTCGGCCGCCCGCAAGGTGATCGGCGGGGAGGGCGCGCTCGCGACCTCGCTGGATGCGCTGGCGCCGCTCGCGGCCCAGGGCGTGCCGACGCGGGCGGAGCTGGCGAACGCCTTCGACCGCGCCTCCCGCGGCGCGATCGCGGCCGCGCAGGGCGCCTCGCAGGACGGCCTGCTGGGCGGCGTGATCCGGCGCCTGAACGACGTGGTGACGATCCGCCGGGTCGGCAGCGACGCCGAGGGCGACGACGCCAACGCCGTGCTGGCCCGTGCCGAGGCGAAGCTCGCGGCCGGCGATCTGAGCGCCGCCGTCGCCACCGTCGAGGGCTTGCGGGAGCCGGCCAAGCAGCAGATGCAGGGCTGGCTGGAGCAGGCCCGGAGCCGGCTTACCGCCGAGCAGGCGCTTGCGGCGCTCAGCGCCGACCTGATGCGCCAGTTGGCCCAGGCCGGCGGCGGCGAGGCGGCCCAGGCGGCGTCCGGCGGCAACGCCAACGGCGGCGGGGGCAGCGAGTAGATCATGGCCCGCGCGCTCGTCTTCTTCGTCAAGCTGGCGATCCTCGTCGCCGTCGCCGTCTGGATCGCCGACCAGCCGGGCACCGCGGTCATCCAATGGTACGGCTACCGGATCGAGACCAGCGTCGGCATCCTGATCCTGGCGGTGCTGGCGGTCGCGGTGCTGGCGGCCGTGGCCTATCGCTTCTGGGGCCGCCTGCTGCGGCTGCCGGGAGCGCTCGGCGAGGGCCTGAACAACCGCCGCCTGCGCAAGGGCTATCAGGCCCTGACGCAGGGCATGGTCTCGGTTGCGGCCGGCGAGCCGGACGAAGCGCGCCGGCACGCCCGCAAGGCCGACAAGCTGCTCGACGAGCCGCCGCTGACCATGCTGCTGAGCGCCCAGGCGGCGCAGCTGAACGGCGACGAGGATGCCGCCCGGCGCTACTTCGAGCGCATGCTGGAGAACGAGGAGACGGTGTTCCTCGGCCTGCGCGGCCTGCTGCGCCAGGCCGAGCGCGAGGGCGACCTGCAGGGCGCGCTCGACTACGCCCGCCGGGCCTACGAGATCCGGCCGCAGACGCCCTGGGTGCTGAACGGCCTGTTCGAGCTGTCGCTGAAGACGGGGCATCTGGAGCGCGCGCTGGAGGCGGTCGAGGAGATGCGCAAGCGCGGTCTGCTCGATCGCGCCGACTCGCGCCGCCGGCGCGCCGTGGTGCTGACCGAGCTGGCGCGCTGGGCGCTGGCCGACGAGCGCGACGCCTTCGCCCGCGATTACTCGAAGGAAGCGTTCGAACTGGCGCCCGGACTGGTGCCGGCGGCGCTGGTGCGCGGCCAGGTGCTGGTGGAGGACGACCGCGGCCGGGCCGCCGCCCGCGCGGTGGAAAAGACCTGGGCGGAGCAGCCGCATCCCGATCTGGTCGAGCTGTACCTGCGGGCCCGCCCGCCGAAGAGCGCGATCGACCGCTTCAATCGGGTGAAGAAGCTGGCCAGCCGGCACCCGGGCCACCGCGAGAGCGAGCTGGCGCTGGGCCGCGCGGCGCTGGAGGCCGAATTGTGGGGCGAGGCGCGCCGGCGTCTGATGGCCGCCGACGGGGCGACGCCGAGCGAGGAGGTCTGCCGCCTGCTGGCCGAGCTGGAGGAGCGCGAGAACGACGACCGCGACGCCGCGCGCGCCTGGCTGCGCCGCGCCACGGAAGCGCCGGCCGACCCGGGCTGGATCTGCGGCGCCTGCGGCGCGGTTGCGACCGAGTGGCACGCCACCTGCTCGCACTGCGGCGCCTTCGACCGCTTCGACTGGCGCACCCCGGCGCGGGTCCTGGACGCCGTCGGCGCCCCGGCGGCGGTGGCCCGGCTGGAGAGCCAGCAGGCCGCCGCCGAGCCGGTCGAGGACGCCGAAGCCGCCGACGTCCAGCCGGAGCCGCAGGACGACGCCCAGGCCGCCGAGCCGCCCGCCGAGCCCGCGACGACCGAGGTCGACGCCGAGCAGGACCCCAAGCAGGCGGAACGGCAGCCCTCCTAGGGCGAGCTGAACCCGCCCGGGCGGAGCGCGTGAAAGGCGGTGTGCGGCACGTCCCCGCGCCGTTGACGCCCCGATCCGGCTCGATTACGTTCCAGCCGCGTTTCGGGCGGCCGGCCCACGCCGGTCCGCGCCCTGGCGCCGCGGTAGCTCAGCTGGCAGAGCAATGCATTCGTAATGCATGGGTCGGGGGTTCAAATCCCTCCCGCGGCACCACCTCTTCCGACGCGCGCGGCGCGTCGACGCTCCGTCCGTTCTTTCTGCACACCTGCATGCAGCCTCTGGCCGCCACCGGCGACCGGCACATCGCCTTGCCCAGAGGGCTCGACGGAGCCGTCTCCGCAGCAGGCAGCTGAGACTACGCTCAGCCGGCGACGGCTCGGGTGTGATCGTCGTCATCGACAGCGCCGACGGCTTGCTGCAGATCTTCAACGATACAGTTCGGCGCGCCTCCCGCGCACTGGGAACAGTGCGCCTGCAGCAGCTCTCTGAAGGCGGGATCGAGGCGCAGGAGTGCGCTGCAACGGCTCGCGCACGGCATGGGCTCGGGGGAGGCGGCGGACGGGTGTCGCGGCATCGAGTCTGCATCCGGAGATAGGGTTAGGAAGCCAAACTCGCTGCCGAAACCGCGGCGCGCAATTCCTCCTTACGGGTGAGGGCTACCCCGCACGTATGATCGCGAACATCTATGTATTGGTTATAATGCAGTGCAACATTCGCGCCAGCGGGGCGGACGGACGCACGCCGATGACGGAGAGGCAAGCGAATGAATCGGCTCAAGCAGAGCGACCGGTGGCTTCTCAGGCAGATCCTCGCGGGGCGAGGCGCCGAGGACATCGCAGAAGAGCTGGGGATCGATCCGGCCGTGGTGCGCCTGCGCCTCGAGCGGGTCGCCGCGCATCCCGCTGTGCGCTCGCGGCCCCGGGACCCAATCGTCGTCCATCCGCAGAGCCCGACGTACCGCCATTGAGTGTCGGCGCCGACGTGGTCCGGCCCGGCGCGCTGGAGGCGCTTGCAAGGTCGGAGCGCGCCGCGGCGTGACGCCCGTCACAGCCGTGCAGACCGCTACGGCTTACATGCTGGCTGGCGCCGCTCCCGGCGCGTTCCAAGGGACATGCCGCAATGGCCAGCCGCAACACGACACCGCAATCGGCCGCTCCGGACCGCAGAGCGGTAGCCGATCCCAATGCGGCCACAGTCGTCGGCGCGGTGGCCTGCGGCTTGGCGGGCGCGATCCTGCTGTCCCTCGTCGGCTCCGCGGCGATCTAGCTCGGCGATGTGCCGTGACGGCTCGCCGACCCCGCCTTGGCGCCCGCTGCGGGACGGCTTTACTTTCCGTCAAAGCATATTCCTGTATGAATAGGGGCCGCGAGGGGAGGCGAATCCGCCAGATCCGTGCAACGCTGACGCTCGCTGGCCCCGGCGCGGTATGCCCATCGCGTCGGGGCCGTCCGCGCCGGCCGGCACAGCGGCCCGCGGCCGCGCGCAGATCGACCGCATCCGTTTACCGCTCCTCAACCCGGCGCGGGCAAGGTAGTCGGACGGTCTGCACCGGGTCGGTTGTCCGCCGGACCTTTTGGGCGCCGGTGCATACTGTCCGGGAAGACGATGAACGCCGATCAGCCAGAGTTTCTCGACAAGGTGGACGACGAACGTCTTCGGGAGCTTTACCGCTACTGGGACGATCTGCGCGGCGACCGGTTCGCGCCCGCCTATGCCGCGGTCGATCCGATCGCGATCCCGAAACTGCTGCCGTACCTTCTGATCACGCAGGTCGAGTCGGGCCCCGACGGCCGGCGCTATCGCTACAGGCTCTGCGGCACCGAGGTCGAACGGTGCTTCGGACAGGCGATGAAGGGGCACTGCATCGACGAGCTGATGCGGGGCGACTATCGCACCTACATGCTGGGCCTGTACGACCGCGTCGTGGACGGCAGGTCGCCGGTCTACTCCGTCAGTGCGTACGACGGCCGGGTGCTTCGCACGAAGCGGCTGATGCTGCCGCTGAGCGGCGACGGTGCGACCGTCGACCTCGTCCTGTCCGCGCAGGTGTTCTTCCGGTCGCAGGCCAATCCGCAACCGGTGATCGCCGTGCAGGATGCATTCGAGCCGCACTTCGCGCGGGCGGACACGGCGTCCGACGCCTGACGCCGACCCCGCGTCTGCAGCCAACAGGTCTCCCCGGCGTGGCCCGGAACGCGCACCGGCACGCCCGGTCCGTCGGGCGCCGTCTTGATTCGCCGCCAGCTTTGTTCAACTCTGACGGCGTCGCCAGACGTCAAAGTTCGAACCAAGCAACGACGGGGAGGGGAGCGACATGCTGGGCCGTCTCATCGCAGCGGCGATCTTCATCGGCTGTGTGGCGCTGTTCGTGCTGGGGTCGACCCAGGCGCATCTGCGCACCGGCCATCACTTGTTGCAGGCGCTCGGATTCTCCGAGGGGTACGAGCGGGTCAACGCGGTCAACCGCGATCCGGGCTATACCCAGCGCGAGCGTCGCGAGACCGGGGCGAACCAGGAGGCCTCGGGCTGAGCCGGGCGGCTCACGCGCTCTCCGGCGGGACGCCCTCGACGATCGCCAGCGTGCCCTCGGCGCCGGCCTGGCGCAGCGGGATCAGCCGCTGGTAGTCGGGCGAGTCGTAGAACGCGCGGGCTGCCTCAACGCTCTCGAACTCCAGCACCACCAGGCGCTCCACCGGCCAGTCGCCCTCCAGCGGGTACGCCCGGCCGCCGCGGATGCGGTAGCGTCCGCCGTGCCGCCGGATCACGTCCGGCACCTGGGCGCGGTAGGACTCGAACGCCTCGGCGTCGGTCACGCGCAGGTGCGCGACGATGTAGGCGGGGGTGGTCGCCATCGCCCTCAGCCCTTGCGCCGGTTCGGGTCCCGCGACAGGCCGCGCTGCTCCAGCGCCTCCAGGTAGGTCTGCCACAGCTCGTCCTGGCGCTCGCCGAGCTCGCGCAGGTAGGCCCAGGAGAAGATGCCGGTGTCGTGCATGTCGTCGAAGTGGATCTTGACGGCGTAGTTGCCGACCGGCTCGATCTGCATGATGCCGACGTGCTTGCGGCCCGAGACGACCTGCTTCTGGCTGGGGCCGTGCCCCTGCACCTCGGCCGACGGGCTCTCGACGCGCAGGAACTCCGCCGGGTAGCGGAAGGTCTGGCCGTCGTCGAAGTCGATCTCGACGGCCTTCTCGTCGCTGTTGTAGCGGATCTCCAGCGGCCAGTGCTGGGTCCCGTAGGGCTGCGATTCGCGCCCCTGGATGTTGGCGCCCTGATCGGACATGTCGGCCTCTATCGCACTGCGGGTGGGCTCAGTCGTCCAGCCGGCGCGCCTCGTCCGGCAGCATGATCGGGATGCCGTCGCGGATCGGGTAGGCGAGCTTGGCCTGCCGGCTGATCAGCTCCTGCTTGTCGCGGTCGTAGTCCAGCGGCCCCTTGGTCAGGGGGCACACCAGGATCTCCAGAAGCTTCGGGTCGACGGCACTGGGCGCGCTCTCGGGTTCGCTGCTCATCGGACGGGCTCCTCCTCGGCTGTGCGCGAATCTGACGCGCCCGCATGGCGGCGTCCAGTCCCGTTGTGCGGTTCGAACGCGTCCGCCGCCGGCGGGACACGCGGCGGCGCATCGCTCCGTCGACACGCTCACGATGAGCCGGCTTGCGGGACCAGGGGATCAGCACACGCTAGTGCCGCTGGGCGGCGCGGCCCTGCGCGTCGGGGGTGTCGAGCACCGCCATCTCCAGAATCGTCGTCATCGTCTCGGCCCGGTCGCTGGGGCTGGAGGCCTCCAGCAGCGCCTGCTTCTCGGCGCTGGAGAAGGGGCAGACCATCGCCAGCGAGGTCACCAGACGCTCGTTCGAAGCTTCGCGGATCGCCTCCCAGTCGGCCTCGATGCCCTGCTGCTGGAAATAGTAGGTCAGCGCTTCCAGCATGCGGTCGCGGTCGAAGGTCGCCGCGCAGTGCTCCAGGTCGGCGTGGAACGGGCCGTAGTCCGGCCGCACCCGGCGGTAGCCGTCCAGCACCGACATCTCCTGCTGAATCCGGAACCGGATCAGGCCTTTCAGCGTCACTAGGTAGCGGCCGTCGTCGGTCTCCGAGAAGGACACGATGCGGCCGGCGCAGCCGGTGCGGTAGACCGGCGCGGCGCCCTGGTCGAAGCGCTCGGCCGGCTGGTCCAGACCGCTCTCCTCGGCGCCCTCGACCTCGAAGTCGCCGAAGTCCGGCGCCTGCTGGGCGTCGTCGACCGCGGGCTGCACCATGCCGATCAGGCGGCTGCCGGCCATCGCGTCGCGGATCATGTTGAGGTAGCGCGGCTCGAAGATGTTCAGCGGCAGCCGTCCGCCCGGCAGCAGCAGCACGCCCGACAGCGGGAAGATCGGCAGCGTGCTGGGCAGCTCCTCTAGGCCGGGGTCGAACGGATGGTTTGAGGTCATTCGGCGCCTTCAGGAAAACAGGATGGACGACAGCCGGCGCCGCGCGCTCAGCGTCACCGGATCGGTGGGACCCCAGGCCTCGAAGAACTTGACCAACTGCTTGCGCGCCGCGTCCTCGTTCCATTCGCGGTTGCGGCGGATGATTTCCAGCAGCTGGTCGCAGGCCTCCTCGCGGCGCCCGTTGGCGTTCAGCGAGATCGCCAGGTCGTAGCGCGCCTCCAGGTCGTCCGGGTTCTGCGTCACCTGCTGCTCCAGCTCGGCGACGTCGCCGCGCGCCTTGGCGTTCTCCTCCGCCAGGTCGATGGCCGCCTTGGCGGCCTCGATCTCGGCGTTCTGCTGCAGCTCTTCGGTCAGGTTGTCGTAGATCTCGCGCGCCCCGGCGATGTCGCCGTTGGCGGTCTGGCAGCGGATCAGGCCGGCCAGCGCGCTGGCGTTCTGCTCGTCGACCTGCAGGACCTGGCTGTAGATCTGCTGCGCCGTGCTGGTCTCGCCGGCGTCGAGCGCGCCCTTCGCCTGCTCCAGGGCGTGGTCGATCTGCTCCTGCGTGCTCTGCTGGCCCTGGCCGCCTTCCCCGGCCATCTGCTGCAGCTGCTGCACGAACTGCTGCACCTGCTGCTGCGTCGCCTGGCTGCCGGCGAAGCCGTCGACCGGCCGGCCCTGGTGGAAGGCGTAGATCGTCGGCAGGGCCTGCAGCCGCAGCTGCTGCGCCAGCGCCTGGTTCTGGTCGACGTCGACCTTGACCAGCTTGACCGCGCCGTTGGTGGCGCGCACGGCCTGCTCCAGGGTCTTGCCGACGCCCGCCTCGGAGCCGTCGCGCGGCGAGTAGAAGTTGGCGATGACCGGCTTCGACTGCGAGGCCTCGATCACCTCCTGGGTGAAGGTGTTCTGGTCCGCGGTGGTGACGTCGCCACCGCCGCCCGGCGCCTGTCCGCCGCCGCCGCTCTGTTGGCCGATGATCGTTTCCATTGACCTGCCCGTCCCGTGTGTCTTGGCGTTTGTCCTTCGCGCGCGGCCCGCGGGCTCCGCGGCGGCCGGCGCGTGCTCGGTTGGCTGGAAAGCGGGACCGATGGCCGGCGGCGCCGCCGCGCGACACCGCGTCGGACGCCGCGATCCCCCGCTCCGACCGTCTAAATGGCGGCCGGGCGCGCGTGTGACAAGTGCGCGGCCCGAGCACGCCGTTGGGTGGGCGGCGGGCTGGCCCGGTCAGGCGCGCTCCGCCGCCATCGCGTCGAAGTCGAGCCGGTCCGGCGGGTGGCCGGTGTCGGTCAGGACGCGCTCCAGGTCGGCTGGCGCGATGCCGGTGGTCATCGCGTTGTCCAGCGGGTGGAAGTTCAGCCGGTCGAAGCGGTCCATCATGCCGGCGTCGACCACCGCCCGCACCTGGCACCCGGTATCGTTGAGCAGCGAGAACGGCGTCACCGCGCCCGGCACCACGCCGAGGTAGGACATCAGCCGGTCGGCGCTACCGAACGACAGGCGGCCGCTTTCCAGCCAGTCGCCGAGCTGCTTCAGGTCGATCTCCCGGTCCTCCAGGCAGACGACCAGCCACATCCGCCCCTTCTTGTTGCGCAGGAACAGGTTCTTGGTGTGGCCGCCGGGCAGCTCGCCGCGCAACTGCTTGGCCTCCTCGACGGTGAACACCGGCGGATGCTCGACCGTCGTGGTTTCGATGCCCAGTGCTGCCAGCCGGTCGAACAGCTGCTGCGGCGTCGCCGGCGCGCTGCCGTCGGCCAGCTTGTGCTCGGCCTGCGTCTCGTCCCCGCTCATCGCTGCGGCGTCCTTCCGTGCTGGGCCGTGCTGGCCCGTGCTTTGTGGCGAGGCGAAGCTTAGGCGAGCCGGTGCGATCGTCTCAAGCGGCGCGTGGCGCCGGCAGCGCGGTCGGCGTGCGGCGGCACGATTTCCCCTGTTGCAACGGCGTGCAAAGCGTATTATGTCCCGCCTGACGCGGACGACGGGCCGGTTCGCCGGCCCGTGCCGTCCAGCCACCGTGCGGGCGTAGCTCAGGGGCTAGAGCGTCTGCTTGCCATGCAGAAGGTCGTGGGTTCGAATCCCATCGCCCGCTCCAACATTCGCCGCCGGCCGAGCTGACAGGCTCCCGGCGGCGTTTTTGTGTGTGCGTAGGGTGGATTGCCGCTGTGCGGCGACCCCACCGATCTACGGTGATGGGGGTCGACAGCTGCGGGGCGCGCCCGCCACCCGTTCGTACTCAGCCCGGGACCGGGCGAGATCGGCGCGGGCTTCCGCCAGACGGGCGCGTGCTGCGGCGAGGCGGGCGCGCACCTGGGCCACGTCGGTGGCGGTCGCGCGGTCTTCGGCCTGCATGTCCCGCACATCCGCGAGCAGGGCTTCGAGCCGGTCGAGGTAGCCCTCGGCGCGGTCGACTGTTTGGGCGTCCACGCAGTGGCGCGGTTCAGGGGCAGGCGCGACCGTCCGGGGGCGTTCGGGCGGCGGCTCAGGGTCGGGTGAACAGGCGCCGGCCATGAGGCTGGCGATGACGGCGAGAGGTCGCACCATCCGTCGGTGTGTGTAGGGTGGGGTCGCGAAACGACCCGCCAAGCCTTGGCGCCGGCCCGATCGACGGGTGGTGGATTGTCGCCGGCGCTTCGAATCCACCCTACAGCCGCTGTAGTTCGCGCACGGTGCGCGGGTCGTCGTCCCGGTCGCCGGTGTTGAGCGTGCCCTTGGGCTCCAAGAGCACCACCTCGCAGGGCTCTTCGGCGACGGGACGGTGCTCGACGCCGTGCGGGACGATCAGGAATTCGCCGGTCTCGAGCACGACCGGCGGCTGGTTGCGGAACTCCAGGCGCAGGCGGCCGCGGACGACCAGGAACAGCTCGTCCTCTTGGGCGTGGCTGTGCCAGACGAACGCGCCCTCCAGCTTCGCCAGTTTCAGGTGCATCTCATTGATCTCACCGGCGATCCGCGGCGACCAGGTCTCGTCGAAGCCGGCGAAGGCGTGGGCCAGGTTGCGCTTCTCGATCATCCCTCGGCGGCTCCTCCGTTCAGCGTTGGCTTGCTTCCAGCGGCGCGAAAGGCAGCATCCAACATAAATTTTATCTTAGCATTTGCGGCGGTAGGTAGGGGGTCTCTATTCCACCGATGCGCGTGGACTGCGGAAGGGCATATGGACGGATCAAACACGGCGCCGCAACGGAGCTGCCCCAGCGGAATGCTGCGTGAGGCGGAGCGGCTGCGGGAACTGGCGGACCAGGTCAAGCCGAACCAGCCGGACCACGCCGCCGCCTGCGTTTTCGCCGCCGCGGTGATCGAGTCCATCGCCGCGACCTACTAGGTCCGACCGGGCCGGTCCCGGGTCCCGAAAACCTCCAACAAGCGACCGCTAGCGGGCCTGCGCTGCAGGCTCGGGCGACGTGCATTGTACGCGGTCCGGCAACCGGTCGGTGTCTGGGGCCTCAGCGATACGCCCGGCCGGGCTGGCGGCGGCATCCGGCCGCGCTGGGCAAACGGGTGTTGGACCGCACCCCCGGATCGGGTTAATCCAGCGCTTGACGGGCGACCCGTCCAAAACGCCCTCGCTGTCCGATCAGGAGCCCGACGATGACCGTTTCCGCCATCGCCCTCGCGCTGCACGCGCTGGCCGCCGTGATCTGGGTCGGCGGCATGGCGTTCGCCTATTTCTTTCTGCGCCCGGCCGCCGGCGCGCTGCAGGCGCCGGAGCGCCAGAAACTGTGGCGCGGCACCTTCCAGCGCTTCTTCCCCTGGGTCTGGGTCAGCGTCGTGCTGCTCCTGCTCACCGGCTACCACCTGGTGTTCGCGGTCTACGGCGGCTTCGCGGGGGCCGGCGTGCACATCCACATCATGAACGGCCTGGGCCTGGTGATGATGGCGATCTTCGCGCACGTCTGGTTCGCCCCCTGGAAGCGCTTCCGCGCGGCTGTCGACAAGGGCGACCGCGACACCGCCGGCAAGAATCTCGAACAGATCCGCCGCTTCGTCGCGATCAACCTGACGCTCGGCCTGATCGTCGTCGCGATCGCCTCGTCCGGCCGCTACTGGCCGTAGCCCGGCCGGCCGCGGCGTCGCAGCGGGACTGCGGCGTGCCGGTTTGCGGCATTTCATCGCGTTCCCAATCGCGCTAGCCTTCGCTCGACGTCCGCCACGAAAAGCTGCGGCGTCCAACGAAAACGCTTCGAGACTGCGGGGGAGCTTCACGCCATGACCGTCGGCGCCGAGCAGCTGAAAAGCGACCTCATCGACCGGGTCGTAGAACGCGTCCACCAGCGCCTGGAGCGCGATCGGGCGCAGCAGGTCGAGCGTTTCGTCCGCCAGTTCTACGCCCACGTGCCGCCGAACGACCTGCTCGGCGACGAGGCCGACAACCTCTACGGCGAGGCGCTGGCGATCTACGGCTTCGCGCAGAAGCGCACCCCCGGCGAGGCCAAGGTCCGCGCCTACAACCCGCACATCGAGGAGCACGGCTACCGCTCGTCGCACACCGTGGTCGAGGTGGTGAACGACGACATGCCGTTCCTGGTCGACTCGGTGACGGCCAAGCTGGCCGAGCTGGAGTCCCAGGTGCACCTGGTGATCCACCCGATCCTGGAGGTCGAGCGCGACGAGCAGGGGCGTCTGGTCGAGGTGAGCGAGGCCAAGCGCCGCGCCGACAGCGCCAGCGACCACGCCGGCGCCGCCGCCGGCGGCAGCGCCGCCAAGAGCGCCTCGAAGGGCAAGAAGGGCAAGAAGGGTAAGGCCGCCGGCGCGGTCATGCGGGAATCGCTGATGCACATCGAGATCAGCGAGCAGGCCGCGCAGGAGCTGCCGGAGATCGAGGCCGAGCTGAACCGCGTGCTGGCCGACGTGCGCGTCGCGGTGCGCGACTGGCAGGCGATGCGCGAGCGCTGCGCCGATGTGATCGCCGGGCTGAAGAAGTCGCCGCCGCCGGTGGATACGGCCGAGGCCGACGAGGGCATCGCCTTCCTGGAGTGGCTCTACGACGACCACTTCACCTTCCTCGGCTACCGCGAATACCACTTCAAGGGCAGCGGCACGGCGGCCGTGGCCCAGGTCGATCACGACAGGGGCCTGGGCGTGCTGTGCGATCCCGACGTGCGGATGTTCGACGGACTGCGCGATCTCGGCAAGCTGCCGGCCGACGTGCGCGCGTTCCTGCGCCAGCCCGACCTGGTGCGGATCACCAAGGCGAACCGCCGCTCCAGCGTGCACCGGCCGGTGCACATGGACACGGTCGCGGTGAAGATCTTCGACACCGAGGGCAACGTCACCGGCGAGCGCCTGTTCGCCGGTCTGTTCACCTCGGTCGCCTATTCGCGCAGCCCGCGCGAGATCCCGCTGCTGCGGCGCAAGGTCGACCGGGTGATGGCGCGCTCCGGCTTCCGGCCGGACAGCCACGACGGCAAGGCGCTGATGCACATTCTGGAGAGCTATCCGCGCGACGAGTTGTTCCAGATCTCCGAGGACGACCTGTACGAGATCTCGCTCGGCATCCTGCATCTGCAAGAGCGCCAGCGGATCGCGTTGTTCAGCCGCACCGATCCGTTCGAGCGCTTCGTCTCCTGCTTGGTCTACGTCCCGCGCGACCGCTACGACACCCGGCTGCGCCACCGCTTCCAGCAGATCCTGGCGCAGGCGTTCGACGGCCGCGTCACCGCCTTCTACACCAACCTGACCGAGGCGGTGCTGGCGCGCATCCACATCATCGTCCAGACCACCCCTGGCAAGATCCCCGGCGTCGACCGGCACGCCGTCGAGCAGCGCCTGGCCGACGCCGCGCGCTCCTGGGTCGACCAGCTGCAGGAAGCGCTGATCGAGGACCGCGGCGAGGAGCCCGGCCTGGCCGCCACCCGGCGCTTCGGCAAGGCGTTCCCGGCGAGCTACGAGGAGCACTTCCACGCCCAGGCCGCGGTGTTCGACATCGCCCGCATCGAGCGCGCGATCGCCAGCAACGACCTGGCGATGAACCTGTACCGGCCGATCGAGGCGGACGAGGACGACGTCCGCCTGAAGATCTACCACTGCGACGACCCGATCCCGCTCTCCGACATCCTGCCGATGCTGGAGAACATGGGGATCAAGGTGATTTCCGAGCATCCCTACGAGGTGCGCCCGCAGGACCGCCGCAAACCGGTCTGGCTGCACGACTTCCAGATGCAGACGGCGGACGGCCGGCCGATCGACCTGGGCAAGGTGAAGGAGAAGTTCCACGAGGCGTTCGCCCGCGTATGGCGCGGCGAGATGGAGAACGACGGCTTCAACCGGCTGGTCCTGCTGGGCAACCTGACGGCGCGCGACATCATCGTGCTGCGCAGCTACTGCAAGTACCTGCGCCAGGCCGCGATCCCGTTCTCGCAGGCCTACATGGAGGACACGCTGGGCGAGAACCCGGCGCTGGCCCGCCAGCTCGTCGAGCTGTTCCAGACCCGCTTCGACCCCGAACTGGCCGGCAACCGCGAGAAGGCCGAGCAGAAGCTGGTCGACAGCATCCAGGCCGGCCTCGAGGAGGTCGAGAGCCTGGACCAGGACCGCATCGTCCGGCGCTTCCTGAACGCCATCGAGTCGACCCTGCGCACCAACTACTACCAGGCGGCCGAGACCGGCGGCGAGAAGAGCTACCTGTCGTTCAAGCTGGCCAGCGAGCAGATCGACGAGTTGCCGCTGCCCAGGCCGTTCCGCGAGATCTTCGTCTACTCGCCGCGCACCGAGGGCGTGCACCTGCGCTTCGGCAAGGTGGCGCGCGGCGGCCTGCGCTGGTCCGACCGGCGCGAGGATTTCCGCACCGAGGTGCTGGGCCTGGTGAAGGCGCAGCAGGTTAAGAACGCGGTGATCGTGCCGGTGGGCTCGAAGGGCGGCTTCGTCGTGAAGCGCCCGCCGGGCCCCGGGGCCGGCCGGCAGGAGGTGCAGGACGAGGGCATCGCCTGCTACAAGACCTTCATCCGCGGCCTGCTCGACCTGACCGACAACTTCGTCGCCGGCCAGGTGCAGCCGCCGGCCCAGGTGGTGCGCCACGACGACGACGACCCCTACCTGGTGGTCGCCGCCGACAAGGGCACCGCGACCTTCTCCGACATCGCCAACGGGGTCAGCCAGGAATACGGCTTCTGGCTCGACGATGCGTTCGCCTCAGGCGGATCGGCCGGCTACGACCACAAGGCGATGGCGATCACCGCGCGCGGCGGCTGGGAGTCGGTCAAGCGCCACTTCCGCGAGATCGGCAAGGACATCCAGAGCCAGGACTTCACCGCGGTGGGCTGCGGCGACATGTCGGGCGACGTGTTCGGCAACGGCATGCTGCTGTCCCGGCACATCCGCCTGGTCGGCGCCTTCAACCACCTGCACATCTTCGTCGACCCCGACCCCGACGCCGCCGCTTCGTTCAAGGAGCGCAAGCGGCTGTTCGACGCCGCCAAGGGCTGGGACGCCTACGACACCAAGATCCTGTCGCAGGGCGGCGGCGTGTTCGAGCGCCGCGCCAAGTCGATCAAGCTGACCCCGGAGATCAAGAAGGCCTTCAAGCTGCAGAAGGACACCTGCACGCCGAACGAGCTGATCCGGGCAATGCTGAAGGCCGACGTCGAGCTGCTCTGGTTCGGCGGCATCGGCACCTACATCAAGGGCAGCCAGGAAAGTCACGCCGACGTCGGCGACCGCGGCAACGACGCGATCCGCGTCGACGCCAAGGAGGTCGGCGCGAGCGTGCTCGGCGAGGGCGCCAACCTGGGCGCCACCCAGAGCGGCCGCATCGAGTACGCGCTGGAGGGCGGCCGCTGCAACACCGACGCCATCGACAACTCTGCCGGCGTCGACTGCTCCGACCACGAAGTCAACATCAAGATCCTGCTGGGCGACGTCGAGCAGACCGGCGACATCACCCGCAAGCAGCGCAACGAGCTGCTGGAGAAGATGACCGAGGAGGTTGCCCAGTTGGTGCTGCGGGACAACTACCTGCAGACCCAGGCGATCACCGTCACCGAGAAGCTCGGCGCCCACCTTCTGGACCGCAACGCCCGCTTCATGCGCACGCTGGAGCGCGCCGGCAAGCTGAACCGGGCGATCGAGCACCTGCCGGACGACGAGACCATCCTGGAGCGCCGCAAGGCCGGCCTGGGCATGACCCGGGCGGAGATCGCGGTGCTGATGAGCTACGCCAAGATCGTGCTCTACGAGGAGCTGCTGGCCTCCGGCCTGCCCGACGACCCTTACATGGAGGCGGATCTCAAGGGCTACTTCCCGAAGCCGCTCCAGGAGCAGTATTCCGGCCGCATCGCCAGCCACCGGCTGCACCGCGAGATCGTCGCCACGACGGTGACCAACTCGGTGATCAACCGCTGCGGCCTGGCCTTCGTGCACGAGCTGCGCGAGAAGACCGGCATGCCGGCGGAGGAGATCTGCCGCGCCTACGCCGCCGCCCGCGAGGTGTTCGGCCTGCGCGACATCTGGGCCGGCATCGAGGGCCTGGACAACCAGGTGCCGGCAGACACCCAGGCCGACATGCTGATCGAGTGCGGCCGCATGGTGGAACGCGCGGCCAGCTGGTTCCTGCGCAACTGTAGCCAGCCGATCGACATCGCCGGCGCGATCCAGGGCTACGCCGGCGGCGTGCAGGCGGTGGCCGATGGCCTCGACCAGCTGCTGGCGAAGGAGCACCGCCAGCGCCTGGATCAGCGCGCCAAGGCCTACAGCGGCAAGGGCTGCGGCAAGGAGCTGTCGCGCCGGGTGGCGGCGCTGTCGCTGCTGCCGCCGGCGCTCGATGTGGTGCGCATCGCCGGCCAACTGAACCTGGAGGTGATGGACGTCGGCCGCACCTTCTTCTCGATCGGCCACCGCTTTGGCTTTGACTGGCTGCGCGGCGCGGCCAACCAGCTGCCCACCGACGACGCTTGGGACAAGCTGGCCGTGGGCGCGATCATCGACGACTTCTACGGCCACCAGACCGAGCTGACCCTGCGGGTGTTGGAGAAGAAGCCGGACGGCAGCGGCGACAAGGCCGTCGACGCCTGGGCGCAGCAGCGCCAGGTGCTGGTCAACCGCACCGATCAGCTGGTCGCCGAACTGCGCTCCACCGGTGCTCCCGACTTCGCCATGCTCGCGGTCGCCAATCGCCAGCTCAAGTCGATGGTGGGCGGGGGATAAGCCCCTTCATCCTGAGCCGGCCCGAAGGGCCGAGTCGAAGGACGCACGTGCCGGGCTAAGTCCGACCCGTGCGCCCTTCGACTCGCGCCTGTCGGCGCGGCTCAGGATGAAGTTGGGCCGAGATGCACTCGGCAGCTCGGCCCAGCGTGAAGGGAGGCCGGCGTTAAGCCGCTAGCCCCTTCGCCACCAGCTGCGACAGCCGGCGGGCGAAGGCGGCCGGGTCGCTCGGCGTCTCACCCTCGACGATGCGGGCCTGGTCCAGCAGCAGCCAGGCGGCGTCCTGCATCTCGCCGCCGGAGCCGTTGCCCGCCTCGCCGGCCTTGGCGTTCTCGGCCAGGCGCTGGATCAGCGGGTGCTTCGGGTTGATCTCCAGGATGCGCTTCTGGCTCGGCGTCTGCTGGCCGTGCTGGCGCAGCATGCGCTCCAGGTGGATGTCCATGTCGCCCTCGTCGGCGACGAGACAGCAGGCGCTGTCGGTCAGCCGCTGGGTCGAGCGCACGTCCTTCACCTCGCCCTCGAGCGAGGTCTTGAGGAACGCGACCAGCGTGCCGACGGCGCTCTCGTCCGCCGCCTCGTCCTGCTCGTCGTCGCTCTTGTCCTGCGCGGAGTCGTCCGCCTGGATGTCGTCCAGCTCGGCGGCGCCGCGGGTGACCGACTTCAGCGGCTTGCCGTCGTACTCGCCGACCGACCAAGTCCAGAAGTCGTCGATCGGGTCGGACAGCAGCAGCACCTCGACGCCCTTGGCCTTGAAGCCCTCGAGCTGCGGGCTCTTCTTCAGGGTCTCCAGGCTGTCGCCGGACATCATGTAGATCGACGTCTGGCCCGGCTTCATGTTGTCGACGTACTGCTTCAGGCTGATCGGGCCGTCGCGCTCGCTGGTGGTGAAGCGGGCCAGCTCCAGCAGCGTGTCCTTCTGCTCGGTGTCCTCGTACAGGCCCTCTTTCAGCACCGCGCCGAACTCGTTCCAGAACTGCGCGTACGCCTCGGGCTCCTTGTCCGCCTTCTTCTGCAGCTCGCCCAGCACGCGCTTGATCAGGGTCTGCCGGATCTTGGCGACCAGCGGGTTGTGCTGCAGCACCTCGCGGGAGACGTTCAGCGGCAGGTCCTCGCTGTCGACCACGCCGCGCAGGAAGCGCAGATAGGCCGGGACCAGCTCCTCGCAGTCGTCGGTGATGAACACCCGGCGCACGTACAGCTTCACGCCGTGCTTGCGGTCCGGATGGAACAGGTCGAACGGCTTCTGCGACGGCACGAACAGCAGGCAGGTGTACTCGACCTTGCCCTCGGCCTTGAAGTGCAGCCGCAGCCACGGCTCGTCCATCGCGTGGGCGACGTGGTGGTAGAACTCGGTGTACTGCTGCTCGGTGATCTCCGATTTGGGCCGGGTCCACAGCGCCGAGGCGGTGTTGAGCTGCTCGGCCTCCTCGCCCTCGTTCAGGTAGATCGGGATGGCGATGTGGTCGGAGTAGGTCTGCACGATGCGGCGCAGGCGCTGCTCCTCCAGGAACTCGTCCTCGCCCTGCTTCAGGTGCAGCCGCACCCGGGTGCCGCGCGCCGGCGCCTCGTCGGTCTCCTCGATGGTGAACTCGCCGCGGCCGTCGCTGGACCAGCGCCAGCCCTGGCTCTCGCCGGCGCGCCGGGTCTCCACCTCGACCTTGTCGGCGACCACGAAGGCGGCGTAGAAGCCGACGCCGAACTGGCCGATCAGGTTGGCCTTGTTGCTGTCGCCGGCCTTCTGGATCTCCTCCATGAACTTCAGCGTGCCGGACTTGGCGATCGTGCCCAGGTTCTCGACCAGGTCGTCCTTGGTCATGCCGATACCGTTGTCGATCACCGTGACGGTGCGCGCGTCCTTGGTCGGCACGATGGTGACGTGGAAGTCCGGGTCGTCCTGCGTCAGCTCGGGCTGCGTGATCGCCTGATAGCGCAGGCGGTCGCAGGCGTCCGAGGCGTTGGAGATCAGCTCCCGCAGGAACACCTCTTTGTTCGCGTAGAGCGAGTTGGCGACGATATCCAGCAGCCGGCTGACCTCGGCCTGGAAATTGCGCGTTTCCTTCGCCATGGCGGTTCCGTCCGTCCTTGTGGTCTTGTCCGAGTCGGGTCGCAACGGCTCGGCCGCGGCGCGTCTCCACCGAGGGGTGCCGCCTCGTCTCGCTGCATCGGCGGTTGCGCGCGCGCCCGGCTAGGTCGCATATGTGGTCGGGAGGGTCCCGGTTGCAAGGTGCCGCCTGTCCACTGATGTGGACCGCCGGAGCCGGCGGCGCCTGCAACCTTTGGACCCGGAAGCGGCGGCGGACCGCCGCCAACCTGCGGACCCGGACGGCACGGCAACGATGGGCGAGGATCCCCCGGATCAGGCGGACGACGGCGCGGCGGCGGGCGCGCCCGATCCGACGGTGCAGGCGCGCCGGCGCCTGGCCGACGAGGTCGCCGCGGAGATGCGCGAGACCGCGCGCTACCTGGGCACCGCCGAGATCGACCCGCGGGTGCGCGCGGCGCTGGAGACGGTGCCGCGGCACGCCTTCGTGCCGGAGGCCAGCACCACGCAGGCCTACGCCAACCGTCCGCTGCCGATCGGCTACGGCCAGACCATCTCGCAGCCCTACATCGTCGCCGCGATGAGCCAGCTGGCGCACCCCGGACCGGGCGACCGGGTGTTGGAGATCGGCACCGGCTGCGGCTACCAGGCGGCGATGCTGGCCGAACTGGCGCGCGAGGTGTTCACCATCGAGACCGTGCCCGAGCTGGCCGAGACCGCGCGCACGCGTCTGGCCGACCTGGGCTACGCCAACGTCACCGTGCGGGCCGGCGACGGCAGCCGGGGCTGGCCCGAGCAGGCGCCGTTCGACGCCATCCTGGTGACAGCCGCGGCGCCGGAGGAGACGCAGCAGGTGCTGGCGCAGCAGCTCGCCCCCGGCGGCCGCCTGGTGATCCCGGTCGAGCGCGGCGGCGTCCGCGCCCACATGGGCCTCGGCCCGCACCAGGAGCTGCGCCTGATCGAGGCCGACGAGACCGGCGCGACGCGTAGCCGCGACGTGCTGCCGGTCGCCTTCGTCCCGCTGATCTCCGGCGGCGGGTAGGCGCAGGCCGGCGTCGCCGTCCACCGGGACGCGCCTGCGGCGCTCCTCGGGATGACGCTGGCGCGCACCGGCCTTCATGCTGAGGCAGCCTGAAGGACTGTCTCGAAGCATCCGCTAAGCTGATCGCCTCGGCACCACGCTTGAACCAGCGCCGCGTGTCGCCGATCCTGTAGGTATCATGCTTACCCATACGCCGTCTCCGGACAGCCGGCCGGGCACCGTCACTGCGGTGCTAGGGCCGACCAACACCGGCAAGACCCACCTCGCCATCGAGCGTATGCTGGGGCACACCTCCGGCATGATCGGCTTTCCGCTGCGCCTGCTGGCGCGGGAGAACTACGATCGGGTGGTGCAGCAGAAGGGCCGCGGCCAGGTGGCGCTGGTCACCGGCGAGGAGAAGATCCTGCCGCCGAACCCACGCTACTTCCTGTGCACCGTAGAATCGATGCCGGTCGACCGGCCGGTGGAGTTCCTGGCGATCGACGAGGTGCAGCTCTGCGCCGACCCGGAGCGCGGCCACGTCTTCACCGACCGGCTGCTGCATGCGCGCGGCCTGGCGGAGACGATGTTCCTGGGCTCCGACACCATGCGCGGGATGATCCGCGACCTGGTGCCGCGGGCCGAGATCACCTCGCGGCCGCGGTTTTCGGTGCTGAGCTACTCGGGGGCCAAGAAGCTGACCAAGCTACCGCCGCGCTCCGCCGTCGTCGCCTTCTCCGCCAACGACGTCTACGCCACCGCCGAGCTGATGCGGCGCAACCGCGGCGGCACCGCGGTGGTGCTGGGCGCGCTCAGCCCGCGAACCCGCAACGCCCAGGTGCAGATGTTCGAGGAGGGCGAGGTCGACTACCTGGTCGCCACCGACGCCATCGGCATGGGCCTGAACCTGAACCTGGACCATGTCGCCTTCGCCAAGCTGACCAAGTTCGACGGCCGCATGCCGCGTGCCCTGACCGCGCCGGAGGTCGGGCAAATCGCCGGCCGCGCCGGCCGCCACATGGCCGACGGCACCTTCGGCACCACCGCCAACATCGGCGATATCGACGGCGAGATCGTCGAGGCGGTGGAATCGCACCGCTTCGATCCGGTGCAGGCGCTGTGCTGGCGCAACCGCGAGCTCGACTTCAAGTCGCCGCAGGCGCTGATCAAGAGCCTGGAGGCGCAGCCGCCGGCCGCCGCGCTCACCAAGGCGCGCGACGCCGAGGACTACGACGCGCTGAGGGCCCTGGTGCGCGATCCCGAGATCGAGGCGCTGGCGGGCGATCCGGGCGCGGTCCGGCTGCTCTGGGAGGTCTGCCAGATCCCGGACTTCCGCAAGACGCTGAGCGACCAGCACACCCGGCTGCTGGCGCAGATCTACCGGCACCTGATGCAGGGCGAGGGCAAGCTGCCGGAAGACTGGGTGGCGCAGCACCTGGACGGCCTCGACCGCACCGAGGGCGACATCGACACGCTGGTGCAGCGGATCGCCCACGTGCGCACCTGGACCTACGTCACCCACCGCGCCGACTGGCTGGCCGACACGGCGCAATGGCAGGCGCGCGCCCGGCAGATCGAGGACCGCCTGTCGGACGCGCTGCACGACAGCCTGACGCAGCGCTTCGTCGACCGTCGCACCGCCGCGCTGGTGAAGCGGCTGAACGACGGCTCCGACCTGATCGGCGCGGTTCGCAAGGGCGGCGAGGTGCTGGTCGAGGGCGAGTACGTCGGCAAGCTGCACGGCTTCCGCTTCGAGTTGGACGCCGAGGCCAAGGGCGAGGACAAGCGGCCGCTGCAGGCCGCCGCGCGGCGCGCGCTGACCGGCGAGATCCCGCGCCGGGTGCAGCGGTTGGAGCAGGACGACGACGGCGCGATCGCGCTGGGCGAGACCGGCGTGTTCACCTGGCGCGGCGAGGCCGTGGGCCGGCTGGAGGCCGGCACCGAGCCGTTGAAGCCCAAGGTGACCGCGGACGACAGCGACTTCCTCGACGGCGCCCAGCGCGAGCGCATCCGCAAGCGCCTCGCCGACTGGTTCGAGCGGCACCGCCGCAACCGCCTGGTCAAGCTGTTCGAGCTGGCCGAGGCGGAGCTGCCGGCGCGCGCCCGCGGCGTGGCGTTCCAACTGGTCGAGGCGATGGGCGTGATCGACCGTCGCGAGGTGGCCGAGCACGTGAAGGGGCTGGGGCGCGGCGAGCGCAAGGCGCTGGCGCAGCTCGGCGTCAGGCTGGGCCGCGAGAGCGTCTGGCTGCCGGCGATGCTGCATCCGCGGGCGCTGCGCATGAAGGCGCTGCTGACGGCGCTGCATCAGGGCCGTTCGCCGGCGGAGCTGCCGGCCGACCGCACGCTGGCGTTCCGGCCGGGCCCGGACAGCGACGACGCCACCTGCCGCGCCCTGGGCTACCGTCGGATCGAGCCGGCGCGGCGCGGCCGCGGCCGCAGCCGGCAGCAGAAGGACGCCGTCGCGGTGCGCGTCGACGCGCTGGAGCGCCTGGCCGGCGCGCTGGACAAGCTGAACCCGCGCGGCCCCTTCACCCCGGCCGGCGACCTTGCCCAGATGCTCGACGGCGACCGCGAGGCGCTGGATGTGGCGCTGCCCGCCCTGGGCTATCACCCGTTCGGCGCCGACGGCGCGGCCCCGGCGTTCCGTCCGCGCGGCCGGCCCGGCGGCCGCGGCCAGGGCAAGCCCGCCGGTCCGGCGCGGGCGCAGGACGGCGCGCTGGCCCCGGCCGAGGTGGACGGCAGGGCGCCGCCGCAGCGCAAGCGCCGCAAGCGGCCGGCCCCTGCTAAGGAGGCGCCGGCCCCGGCTGCCGCCGGCGAGCAGGGCGCCGTCGGTGAGGCGGGCGCGGGCAAGCCGCCGCGCAAGCGCAAGGCCGGCAAGCCGAAGCAGCCGGCGCGGGCACGCCAGCAGCCGGCGCCGCGGCAGCGCGAGGTCGACCCGGACCATCCCTTCGCCAAGCTCAAGGACATTACGTTCGCGAAATGATTGACGCGCACGGGGACGGCGATCCGGGCGGCGAGGTGAGCGGGGAGCCGGCCGCGGAGACCGGCGCCGATCCGGGCCCGCCGGATCCCAACGCGCCCGCGATCCGGGCGGACAAGTGGCTGTGGTTCGCGCGCTTCTTCAAGAGCCGCACCCTGGCCGCCAAGGCGATCCAGAGCGGCCATCTGCGAATTTCCGGCAGCAAGACCGCGAAGCCGAACGCCGGCGTGCGGGTGGGCGACGTGCTGACCTTCCCGCAGGACCGTGCGGTGCGGGTGATCCGGGTGCTGCAGCTGGGCAGCCGCCGCGGTCCGGCCAGCGAGGCGCGCGAGCTGTTCCGCGATCTGCAGCCGCCGCAGCCCAAGCCGCCGAAGGGCGCGCCGCCGCCGGGCGCCAACCGCGAGAAGGGCGCTGGCCGCCCGACCAAGCGCGAGCGCCGCGAAATCGACCGCCTGCACGGCCGCGACGACGAGATTTAGGGGGTGCGGCCGAGCGCCGATCGGACGTCATCCCGGGGAGCCGTGCAGAAGTCCACCCGGCTCGATCGAGGGGCCCACCTCACCCTGTCCCTCTCCGCCCAGTGGCGGAGAGGGGACTCAGCCGAATGCCCCGCCCACATCCCCTCTCCTCCACGAGGGAGGAGAGGGACAGGGTGAGGAGGTGGCCGCCAACCTCGACGGCCTAATCGTCCGCCGTCAGGCCGGGTCGCCGCCGCCCTGCGCCGCCAGGCCCTTCGAGGCCGCGGGGTCGTGCAGCGACTCCTCGGCGGCCTGGCAGATCTGCTTCAGGGTGAACGGCTTGGTGACCACGCGGCAGATCAGCTCTTCCAGGTTGTGCGCGCGCTGGCGCTCGGCCGAATAGCCGGTCATCAGCAGCACCGGCAGGCCGGGGACGTCGCGCGCCACCTTGAGGGCGAGGGCGATGCCGTCGAGACCGGGCATGACGATGTCGGTGATTAGCAGGTCGTACTTGGCGCCGACGTCGAGCAACTCCAGCGCTTCCAGGCCGTCTTCCACTTCTTCGACCTTGTGGCCGCGATGCTCCAGCGCGCGGGCCACGAAGGCCCGCACCGCGTCATCGTGTTCCGCCACCAGGATTCGCGCCATGTCCGCCACCACCGCTCAGTTCGCCCCGCGACGGACCCGCGAACCGCGCCGGCCCGCCGGGCGCGGACGCCCAGCCGAGATAGATACAATTAGCGCGATCGGCCTTAAGACCCTGTTAACGTCGGCCGGCCGCTACTCCGCCGGTGGGG